>Ga0334899_1000101_pt1 | contig 128824 bp, 119 predicted proteins | sample GraSluR3_MG_FD_207219 | JGI IMG/M metagenome (GOLD analysis project Ga0334899, IMG submission 207219) | Sludge microbial communities from methane-producing bioreactor in Wageningen University, Netherlands - Granular Sludge_8_08-R3 | ecosystem: Engineered > Bioreactor > Anaerobic > Unclassified...
CGGCATCCCGCAGCCGCTGCTGCATCCACAAGGGCGAACTGCCGACCCGCACGTTTTTTACCAGACGCCCCACAAACCGCCGGCACAAATCCCGCGCTTCAATCTCAACTTGTACTTTACCGGAAATATTTTCCGCCAGTTCCGGAAAAACCGCCTGGGGCTGCCGTAAAGGCAAACCCAGCAAAGCAGCGGCTTCCCTGGCCACACCTATTACCGACAGGCAGTCCCCCCGGTTGGGCGTGAGATCAAGTTCCAGGATCGCGTCGTCCAAACCCAGTACCTTTTTAGCGTCCTTGCCCAAAGGCGTACCCGGGGGCAGGATCATGATACCGTGCGCCTCTTCCGGCGACATGGTAGCAGGGTCAATGCCCAACTCCCGGCCGGAACACATCATTCCCCTGGATTCCAAGCCCCTTAACCGGGCCCGTTTAATGACCAGACCGCCGGCCAGCCTGGCGCCTTCCACGGCCACCGGGACAACATCTCCTTCCCTGACGTTGGTTGCGGCAGTAACGATCTGCAGCTTTTCCGTCCCGGTGTTCACCTCCGTCACCACCAGCTTGTCGGCATTAGGGTGGGCGCTGATAGTTTCAATGCGCCCGGTGACCACCTTCTCTATATCTTTACCGGTTTCCTCTACACGCTCCACGGCGATACCGGCCAGGGTCAAGCGCCCGGCGAGCTCTTGGGGAGATATATCAAGGTCAACAAATTCCTGTAACCAGTTATATGATACTCGCACGCTGTTTTAGGCCTCCTTTAATCTTATCGGAACTGCTGTAAAAACCGCAGGTCGTTTTCAAACAACAAACGCATATCGTCAATACCGTATTTCAACATCGCGATGCGTTCCACTCCCATGCCGAAGGCAAATCCGGTAACCTCTTCGGCATCATAGCCTGAAACCTCCAGCACTCTTGGGTGTACCATACCCGCCCCAAGGATTTCCAACCAGCCGGTATGGGAACAGACCCGGCACCCCTTGCCGCCGCACATAACGCAGGAAACGTCCACTTCCGCGCTGGGTTCGGTAAACGGGAAGTAGCTGGGTCTGAACCGGGTCCTGGTATCCGGGCTGAACATTTCCCGGGCAAACAAATCCAGGGTCCCTTTTAAATCACTGAAAGTGATGTGCCGGTCAACCGCCAGTCCTTCCACCTGGTGAAACATGGGGGAATGGGTGGCATCGTCGTCGCGCCGGTAGACTTTACCCGGAACAATAATTTTTACCGGTAATTCCGGAGCGGTCTTTTCCATAAAACGTACCTGCACCGGCGAGGTTTGAGTGCGCAGCAAATTTCCCCCGCTGACAAAAAAGGTGTCCTGCATGTCACGGGCGGGGTGGTTCTTGGGCAGGTTCAGCGCTTCAAAGTTATAATAATCCGTCTCTACTTCCGGACCTTCGGCTATTATGTAACCCAGACCGAAAAATATTTCCTGAATTTTTTCCGTCACCAGGCTCAAGGGATGTTTCCCGCCCGGCGGCACCGGGGTTCCCGGCAAGGTTACGTCGATCACTTCACGGCGCAGTTTTTGCTCCTTGAGGGCTATTTTCAGTTCGGCAGTCCTGGCGTCAAGTCTTTCTTCAATGACGGAACGGATCTCGTTGGCCGCCTGTCCCACGCGGGGCCTCTCCCCGGCACTTAATTTCCCCATACCCCGCAGTACTTGCGTCAGTGCTCCCTTCTTGCCCAGATACTTGATTCTGGTTTCATTCAGCTCTTCCAGGCTTCCGGCCGTATCCAGGGCCTGCAGTGCTTCATGGTGTAATTTTTGCAGTTTTTCCCTCATTGTAAAAGATACCTCCTGTGCTGCAACCTTCCAATTAACCTGCGGCGACCTGTGGATTTACAACGCATTAATAAGGACTCCAAATCGCCGCTAACGTAAGCCTATAGTCCTTTATCTACAACTTTTCGCAAAGATTTCTAAACGAACAAAAAAACGCCCCTCTACAGGGACGGACTGTATTCTCTTCCGCGGTACCACCCTCTAGTCCCACCTTTTGATTACACCCTCGCCAGGTGCGGAGCTAAACACAAATAAAAAAATAAATACTGTCTTCCAATATAACGGTAGAAGTTCCGGCGGCACCTACTGGTAATACGTTCAGCTGCAGTTCCGGGGTGAATTTTCAACCAGCCTGATTCCGGGAGGACTTCCAGTCAACGATCCTCCTTCCCTGAAGAACGCGGGCCGTTTACTTTTCCCCTTCATCACCTTTAATAATATGAAAAAGCCTTTTATCAACAAATATATTGACACCTAGTGAACAGCTAATCTCCTGTAAAGTATGTATGCCCTCACTGAGCCAGTTGCTTCGAACAGCCTCCAAAAAAATTCGGCGGTCAAGAGCATTTAACCACAACCTTTCCTCAATTTTTTGGGGACCTTCGATTTTGATTATACCACAAGCAAAAATTGATGACAAGAAAGTTTACAGAAAATCGAACCCGAAACACTTTTACTGCATTGCATATTGCTGGGATTCAAGCTCCGGGTACCGCACGCTGGCGCACCACCTCATACAAAAGTACGGCTGCGGAATTTGCTGCATTCAAGGATTCCGCCCGGCCGGGCATCGGTATACGCACCCTTTCGGATACTCTTTCCAAAACCGGTTTACCGGAACCCGCCGCTTCACTTCCCACCACCAAAGCACAGGAAACTGTAAAATCACATTCGTATAAAAATTTTTCCGCCCGCGGATCCCCGGCCACGGTCTTTATTCCGCGCCGGGAAAGGCCCGGTATTATCTCTTCCGGATCACGGTTTGTGAGCACCGGAAGGTGAAATATTGACCCCATCGTTGCCCGCAAAGCTTTGGGGTTATAAATGTCGGCCGTACCCTTCAAAAGAATGACCCCGCCGGCGCCGGCGGCATCCGCGGAACGCACGATGGCCCCCAGATTGCCGGGGTCTTGTACTCCGTCGACCAACACCGCCAAAACGGGTTCATCCGCCTTCATAATGTGGTCCAGCTCGTAAACATGCTTTTTGACCACCGCGAAAACCCCCTGCGGTGTTTCCGTCTCCGCCATTTCCTTAAAATCTTTCTCTGCGACCATTACCGGTTGAATCCCCTTGGCGGCGGCACTTTCCAGCAGCAACCTCCCCCGCGGGTTTTTTAAAATCCGGGAACAATAACACAAGGTTGCTACCGGCCAAGAGGAATTTAAGGCTTCTTCCACGAAACGGATCCCTTCCACCAGGAATTTACCTTCGCGTTCCCTGAACCGGCGGTTTCTTGCCATACGCCGCAGGTAATTAATCCGGAAACCCGGTCTGCCTGTCACCGTGGTTTACTTCTCCTCCAGTATTTTCAATTTCTGGTCGCGACCGACCACCACCAGTACATCTCCGTCATTAATCACTTGCTGCGCGCCGGGAGAAATAATAACTTCGTCGTCCCGCCTGATGGCCAACACCGTTACTCCGTATTTCTCCCTGATCGCCCCTTGCGCCAGGGTTTTTCCGGTAAACTCATCCGGGGCCAAAAGTTCAACAATACTGTAGTCCGGGGATATGTTGATCTGGTCGATAATGTTTTTTGATACCAGGGCCCGCGCCACTCTTACCCCCATATCCTGCTCGGGGAACACCACTTTATCGGCGCCGATCCTGCCCAGTACTTTTCCGTGCAATTCGGTAACCGCCTTGGATACCACTTTTTTTACACCCATATCTTTGAGCATTAGGGTTACCAGGATGTTGGCCTGAATGTTCTGGCCGATAGCAACAATGACCACGTCAAAATTACGAATGCCGAGGGCTTTTAGTGCCGCTTCTTCCATGGCATCAACCTGAACGGCATGCGTGACATACTCCATGATGTGGTTTACTTTTTCTTCATTAACATCAATCGCCAGAACATCATAGCCTATATTGGAAAGGGTCATGGCCACACTCCTGCCAAAACGTCCCAGGCCGATTACCGCAAATTGCCTCATCTTTATCCCTACCCCATGATAATATTAGATACATTTAATAAGCATGGCATTAAAACCATGCTTTAAACATTTTAATATATTTTAAAACTTACTTTAAAGACTAGATTTGGCTATCTCCACCAGGCGGCCGAAGGCCTGCGCGTCTTGCACCGCCATATCGGCGAGCATTTTCCGGTTGATTTCCACCCCGGAGCGTTTGAGGCCGTTGATCAAGCGGCTGTAAGAAATGCCGTTCATCCTGGCTGCCGCGTTGATCCTGGCAATCCATAACTTTCTGAAATCGCGTTTTTTGACCCTGCGGTCGCGGTAAGCATATAACAACGATTTCATTACCTGCTGGTTGGCTACGCGGTAAAGCTTGCTTTTAGCACCGCGGTACCCCTTGGCCAGTTTCAATACTTTTTTATGCCTTTTACGTGAAACCACACTGCTTTTCGCCCGTGGCATCGTACCTTCCCCCCTCAATTTAGCTTATAAATTTATGATAAAAGCCTCCTCAGACGATCAGCGTCGGCTTTACTTACAATGATAGCCTTGCGCAAATTACGCTTTCTTTTTGCGCTCTTCTTGCCTAAAATATGGCTGTGGAAAGCGTGCGAAACCTTGTATTTCCCGCTCGCCGTCTTTTTGAAACGCTTGGCGGCGCCCCGGTGGGTTTTGATCTTAGGCAATGTTGACTCAACTCCTTTCTAGTTTTCCTGTTTTGGCGCCAGAATCATGATCATATTCCTGCCTTCCAACTTCGGATGTCTCTCAATGATGGAAAAGTCCTGCACATGTACGGCCAATCTTTTCAACAACTGCTGGCCGAGTTTAGTGTGTACAATCTCACGCCCCCTAAACATAATGGTCGCTTTTACTTTATCTCCGTCTCTCAAAAATCTGGTTGCATTTCTGGCTTTGACTTCAAAGTCATGGTCTTCGATATTGGGACGCAGCTTAACTTCCTTAACGTTTATGATCCGCTGCTTTTTCCGGGCTTCTTTCTCTTTTTTACTTTGCTCGTACCTAAATTTGCCGTAATCCATAATCTTACACACAGGGGGCTTGGCAACCGGAGCGATTTCCACCAGGTCCAGCTTTTTTTCCTCTGCAAGTTGCAATGCTTCCTTCACCGGCATAATACCAATCTGGCTTCCTTCATTATTGACAACCCTTACATCCCTGGCTCTAATCGCTTTATTGATACGGAAATCTTTCGTGATGCGAGTTCACCTCCATAAAATAAAAAACAAAAGCGGGTAGATCCACCCGCTTCACTTTAAACACCTTAAAGTTTACTTAATCAAACTACCTTATGGACTGCAGAACCTTGCGTCATAAGGTGAGAAGCGAGCGGCCTCTACTTTGCAAAAAATATGTTTTCAAACCGGAGTAATTATAGCACATCGGCTAAGGCAAGTCAACAAATTTACCCCCCTTACCACCCTTATATTTTTGCACTGATTTCTTCCAGCAATATTTTTTTAAATCCATCCAGCGACATGGGACCGAGGTCTCCTTGCGAGCGGCTGCGCACCGCTACAGTCCCGTCTTCCGCTTCTTTATCCCCGGTGACCAGCATATAAGGTATCTTCAAGGCCTGTGCCTCGCGGATCTTGTAGCCGATCTTCTCGTTGCGGGTATCCGTCTCCACCCGTATGCCACCAGCCAGGAGTTGGTCAACCACCCTCCGGGCATAACCGGCATGGCGGCCGGCTATGGGCAGCACACGCACCTGCACCGGTGCCAGCCAGGCAGGAAACGCTCCGGCAAAATGTTCCGTCAGAATACCGATAAACCTTTCCATACTGCCGAAAACCACCCGGTGGAGCATCACCGGCCGGTGCTTTTGACCGTCCTCACCAATATAGTTCAGGTCGAACTTCTCCGGCATCAAAAAATCCAGTTGTATGGTGCCGCACTGCCAGGTACGGCCCAGGCAGTCTTCCAGGTGAAAATCGATCTTAGGCCCGTAGAAGGCGCCGTCACCCTCGTTTATTTTATAATCAAGCCCCCTGGCCTCCAGGGCCTCCTGCAGCGCCCCGGTGGCAAGTTCCCAGATATGGTCATCGCCCATAGCCTTTTGCGGTTTGGTGGAAAGCTCCACGCGGTAAGGAAACCCGAAAACCCGGTAAAAATCGTCCACCAGGTCAATAACCCCGATGATTTCTTCTTTCACCTGTGAAGGCAGCATAAAAATATGCGCGTCATCCTGGGTAAAACAACGCACCCGCATCAACCCGTGCAGCACTCCTGAAAGTTCGTGCCGGTGCACCAAACCCAATTCCCCCATGCGCACCGGCAGATCCCGGTAACTGTGCAGCCTGCTTTTGTAAATCAGGATACTGCCGGGACAATTCATTGGTTTCACCGCGTAGTCGTTTCCGTCGATTTTAGTAAAATACATGTTATCCCGGTAATGTTCCCAATGCCCGGACTGCTTCCAGAGGGCACGGTTCAAAATAACCGGGGTGCGGATTTCCTGGTAACCCCGCTTGCTGTGCTCCTCGCGCCAGAATTTTTCCAGTTCGTTGCGGATAAGCATTCCCTTGGGGTGAAAGAAAACAAATCCCGGTCCCTCGTCTTGAATGCTGAAGAGGTCCAATTCCGCCCCCAGTTTGCGGTGGTCCCGGCGCTTGGCTTCTTCAATCCGGAACAAGTATTCGTCCAAAAGAGATTTTTTGGGGAAGGAAGTACCGTAAATACGCTGCAGCATCCGGTTCTTTTCGTCGCCACGCCAGTAAGCCCCGGCCACGCTGAGCAGCTTGACCGCCTTCAGTTTGCCGGTGGAAGGCACGTGCGGCCCCGCGCACAAATCTAAAAAATCGCCCTGGCGGTAACAGGAAATAACTTCATTTTCAGGCAGCTCCTCAATTAACTCCACCTTGTAATCCTGGCCGGTTTCCTTAAACTCAGCCAGCGCCTCCGGCCTGGAAAACTCGTACCTTTCAAAAGGATAGTCGGCCTTGATGATCTTTAACATTTCCTTTTCTATCGCGGCCAGGTCATCCGGGGTAAACGGCCCGGAGGGAGCAAAATCGTAATAAAAACCATCGGTTATCGCCGGACCGATAGCCAGTTTCACACCGGGAAAAAGCCTCTGCACCGCCTGGGCCATCACGTGCGCGCTGCTGTGGCGGTAAACCCGCCGGCCTTCTTCATCGGCAAAAGTCAGTATCCGGACCGGCGCATCCCGGTCCAGAGCATGGTTTAAATCCACCGTCCGGCCGTCAACCATGGCAGCCAGGGCTTCCCTGGCCAGGCGGGGACTGATACTTTCGGCCACCTGTAAAAGTGTAGTCCCGGCCGGGTATTCTTTAACCGAACCGTCCGGCAAGCTCACCCGGACCTTATTTATGTCGGCCATCATGTTCATCTCCTTTCTCACAACAAAAAACCGTCCCGACACATGGTCAGGGACGGGTTCTCCCGCGGTTCCACCCTGATTAAGAAGCAATACGCTTCTTCACTCGCGGCAATTAACGGCTGCCACCGGCACTGCCTACTACAATTTCAGCAGGCGGCTCCAAGGCGGTTTTCATACCGTCTGCCATTCAAAGGCGCTTTCAGCCGCGGCGCCTTCTCTCTTTATGCAAGCAAACGGCCCTACTTTCCTTTTCCTCGCCATTTGTAAAATTTTTATTGTTTGTACACAAGTGTATTATATTTTTTGTGCTTGATTTTGTCAACAAACCCCGGACAATCAAACTTCATTTTTCCAGCACAAGCTGCAACCGGCGCATTCCAATACCCGGCCCGTAAACACTCCTTTTATGGTATCGATGGTAGCGGATTTGCCACAATCGCCTTGATAATGCAAAACAATATTTTTGGGCGCGATGGTAATCAGCGCGCTGATCAGCAAGTCTTCATAATTAATTTCATTATCCACCAGTTCGACAACAAACCCTTCCATGTAATCGTTCTTGATCGCCTCCATTTTTTCATCATACAGCTTGAAATTCCCCGCGCCGTTAACCATGATATTTACCACTTCCACCCTGGGTTCCTGGATATCGACAAAGTATTTCAAAAGCTGGATGAATTCCTGGTATTCCCGTTCCATTAAATAGTCATCCACTGCTTTATCTGCCGCATCCTGCAGTTCGCCCAGGTATTCCTTCAACCTGAACCTGATGAAACCGTCTATCACCACGCTGTTATTGTGATAAAGAAAATCCATTACTTTTTGTAAAATCCTGCTTTTCCGGTCAGACCGGTAAGCTTGCTCCAAGGAGCTTTCTTCATTATTGTAAATATGGTTTAAGGCATAGTTGTAAATTATCTTCCTTTCTTGACTGTCAAAATAAAAATAAGTTTCCCTGATGATATCTTCTAAGAGGTGGTTTTCCCAATGATTTAAAATAAGATCTGATATTATATCGGCAAGAAATTGCCTGAAGGCTATCCAGCAGTCTTCTTCCCTGGTATAGATATAGCTGCCGTAGCCCGTAAGGCGGCAGGAAAGGAAGGTGAGCTTTCCGGCCGGCCTTTCTTCCAGAACCACTTTCAGCCCGTTTCCTTCGAGAAAATTTAATTTCTGACCCAGCCTGGCCTTTAGCAAATCAATGTACTGTGTTGCTCCGATAAAAATAGTCTGGGCCAAGAACAGTTCACCCTCTTTCAATTCAAAAAAAAGTATCTTTTTCAGTATAGACAGAAAACTTTAGAGCTATGCCTTACAAATAATTTAAACCCAACCAGAAGTTTTATTATTCTTCCACAAAAAAAGAGCCGGCCTTAAGCCGTGCTCTTTAATACAAAGTTTATTTTTAATAACTGTTACCGGTTTATTCTCATCTTGCCCAGCCGTTCCACCCTCTCGCTGATCGGCGGGTGGGTGCTGAACAACCTGGCGAACGACTGACCGGACAGCGGATTGATGATAAAAAGGTGCGACGATGCCGGGTTTACCTGCATGGGGATCTTTTGAGACGCGGTTTCCAGTTTCCGCAGCGCATTGGCCAAACCGTCCCCGCTTCCGGCGAACTGCGCACCGGTCTCATCCGCCATATATTCCCGGGAGCGTGAAATAGCCATTTGAATGATCGCGGCGGCAATGGGCGCGATAATCGCCAGCAGCAACGCACCAATAATGCCGGCACCTCCTTCATCATCGTCTCTGCCCATGCCGAAAATGGCACCCCACTGAATTATATTGGCAATCATCGCGATCGCCCCGGCAAAAGCGGCGGCAATGGTACCCACCAGGATGTCCCGGTTTTTGATGTGCGCCAACTCGTGCGCCAGTACGCCTTCCAATTCACTGCGGTTCAATAATTGCAACAGCCCTTTGGTGACGGCCACGGCGGCATGCGCCGGGTTCCGCCCGGTGGCGAAAGCATTGGGCTGCGGCGACGGGGTTACATAGAGGCGCGGCATGGGCAATCCCGCCCTTTGCGTCAGGTTGCGCACGATCCGGTACAGCTCCGGCGCCTCTTTCTCGGAAACCGGCTTTGCCTTGGTCATGGAAAGAGCCATCCGGTCGCTGTAATAGTAACTAAAGAAATTCATGCCGAGGGAAATTAAAAAAAATAACATGGCCCCGGAGCTGCCTCCTAACGCCCCGCCGATGGTCACCAGAAGCACGGAAAGCAAACCCATCAAAAGCCAGACTTTAAAGTTGTTCACCAGCGAACCTCCTTCATTGCAAAATTAAAATCAAAGTTAAAACAAAAATTTAACAAATATTATTATTTTTATCTTAAGATACCTTATGCAAAAAAACAAGTGTTTCACACATTTAAAACATAGCAAATACCAAAAAAATAAATAAGCCGTAAATGGCGACCGGATACAACATGACGGCAACTCTGAGCTGCTTTTGCTTTTTAACAAACATATAAACAATGGTACTCGACAAGAGCGCCAGCAGCGCGCTCAAAACAGCGATCTGGGTCAGCAGCCAGGGCGTGAATAAAATGCCCACGGCTGGTAAGATAGAACTTTGAAATACCATGGCGCCGGTAATGTTGCCCATGGCCAGCGTGTCTTTCCCCCCTTTGACCCAGATGATACTGTTAAATTTTTCCGGAAGTTCAGTGGCAATAGGTGTAATAATCAGCGACAAAAGCAAGGCCGGAACCATCACGGCGGCAGCCAGTAAATCCAGCGCCCCGACAAAATAATGCGCGCCGGATGCAATCATGACCAGGCCCGCTGCGGTTTGCACCAGTATGGTTGCCACCGGGGGACAGGAATTGTTTTGCGCCAGGTACAGCGGTTCCAGTTCGGATTCCGACAGTCCTTTCCCATCACGCAGTGTTTTGTTGACGTAATAAACATAACCACCCACCAGCACCAGGACCACCGGTACTTTTAAGGCCTGATAAGGCAGGGGTATAAAGGCGGCCGCTAACGCCAGGGTGTAAAAAAAGAAGAAGTATTTTAAATCTTTCATTAAGACGGAATTTGTCACTTCAATACACTTGCCCCTGCCGTTATTCCGGCAGTAGTACACCTTGGACGCCCCCACCACGCCGAAAGCCAGCGTACTCAGCATGAAAGGGGCCCCCAGGATGGCCCCGACACCCACATCGACGGCCGTGCCGGACGGACCGAACAAAATGGCGATCAAAGGCACCAGCGTTTCGGGCATGGCCGTACCCACAGCCGCAAGCACACTGCCGACCGCGCCTTCGGAAAGGTTAAAACTTTTGCCCAGCCATTCCACCCCGTTGGTAAATATTTTTGCTCCCAGCAGGATGACAATTAAACTTCCGGTTAATATAATTAAATTAACAGCCATTTAACACCCCAGTTGTCCATAATGTAAAACTAAAAAAGACCTTTCGTATTTCATTAATTATGAAACACGAAGGTCTTGCCTCGCCTGGTCAGGTTACAGCAACCGGGTATCGCTACCGTACTGTCGGCTGCTGTCCCGGGAATAAATTCTCCCCGGAGGCTACTCCCCTTAGCTTATTATATATATTTACACCTTTCAAGAAATATTATTGCAGTTATTTATTAACAAGTCAAGACGTATCTTAGCTTTTTTAAAAATGTCTTAAAACATTTCCCAAACCGGAATTGCTGCGCATAATAAAGCAAACATTCAAAATATTCCGTATTTATAAAATACTTCTTTATATCTGCGTTTGTCAGGCTAATTTTTTTTCTCCTATAATAATAAGAGAACCTTTTCTATAGCTTAAGGAGGGGCTGCGCATGAACCGGTTATGCAAATGCGAAAACCGCAACATTAAGCAAAAAGAAGTTTGTTACGGTAATTATCGGGCTACGGCTTTCTTCTTCCACAACGGGGTTAAAATTGTCGGTTTCAAAAACGGCGGCCATTTTGATTTGCGGGTATTAACGGTGGGTTTTAATCCCGCACATGACGGCCTGGGCGAAGAAGCCCTCAGCTTGTTGCGCCCGGCATTTAACAAAATAACGGTTAATGAAATATTTGAAGCAACACTCCCCTTTTGGGAAAAAATGCGGGACCGCGGCCTGGTAACTGATTTGGGTACCGTGAAAAAAGAAAAGGATTTGGGCTATATTCCTCCGGATCCCGCCTGAAAAAAAGCGGGATTTTTTTTATTTGTATAATGATAGGAATCACCTGGCAAATATTATTAATTTTTGGAGGAATTTCACTATATCTGATGAATTATAATTTATAAGCTTAATAATCTCAAAACATTCCGGGAAAGGAGTTGATGACGGCGTGAAAGTAGCCATGCTTTCCAGCATCGCCTGGAAAACACCGCCTGAAAAATACGGGCCCTGGGAGCGGGTGGTTTCGTTGCTGACCGAGGGACTTGTGGACGTGGGAATTGATGTCACCCTTTTCGCTGCGGCCGGATCAAAAACACGCGGCAAACTTCATGTCGTGGCACCGGCACCATACGAAGAAGATAAAGGTCTTGATCCCAAAGTTTGGGAGTGCCTGCACATTGCCGAGCTGTTTGAAAATGCAAAAAATTATGACCTGATCCATAATCACTTTGATTTTTTACCCCTGGCGTTTTCAGGACTGGTGGATACACCCGTGCTCACTACCATTCACGGATTTTCTTCCCCGAAAATCCTTCCGGTTTATCAAAAATATAACCAAAAGTCCTTTTACGTCTCGATCAGCAACGCAGACCGCGCCCCCGGTCTTGACTATCTGGGCACCGTTTATCACGGCATCGACCTGGAAAATTTCACTTACCGGGCTTCTCCTCAAGATTACCTGCTTTTCTTCGGGCGCATACACCAAGACAAGGGGGCCAGGGAAGCCATAGAAATTGCCGCCCGGGCAGGGATAAAACTTATGATGGCCGGCATCATCCAGGACGAAGCGTATTACCAAACCCAGGTCGCGCCCTATGTGGACCAGGACCGGGTTCAATACCTGGGGGTTGCCGGTCCTGAGTTTAGGGACCAGTTGCTCGGTAACGCCCTGGCTTTGCTCCATCCTATCAATTTTAACGAACCTTTCGGCCTGTCGGTTATTGAAGCCGGGGCTTGCGGCACTCCTGTCGTGGCTTTTAACCGGGGTTCCATGCCGGAAATCATTCAAAACGGGGTCAACGGATTTCTGGTGACAGACATTGATTCCGCAGTGGAAGCGGTACGCAAGGTAAAAGATATCTCCCGGAAGGACTGCCGTAAAATCGTAGTGGAGCATTTTACCCGGGAACGCATGGTGGAAAATTACCTTAAAATCTACCGACAAATTATTGGCATGTATAAAGAAACCGGTCACCGGCCGTGGGGCTACTACGAAGTACTCTCGGAACGACCGGACCACAAGATCAAACGGATCCAGGTCCGCCCGGGGGAACGCCTGAGCCTGCAGCGCCACCAGCGGCGGAGTGAACACTGGCATATTGTCAAGGGTAAGGCGGTTGTAACACTGGGTAAAGAAGAAATAAGCCTGCAAACCGGTGACTCGGTGGACATACCCGCGGGGTACGCCCACCGGATAAAGAACCCGGGCTATGACGAGCTGGTTTTTATTGAAGTGCAGCGGGGAGATTATTTCGGTGAAGACGACATTGAGCGACTTCAGGATGATTACGGCAGAACCAACCAGAATCAAACTAAAAGGAGGTCAGGCTTATGATGAAAAACCAGGAACCGGTGGTAAAACGCTATCCAGGAAACCCTATCCTGACCAGGGACGATGTGCCCTACCCGGTGGCGACGGTGCATAATGCCGGAGTGGTAAAAGCAAACGGGCGATATTTGATGATTTTCCGGTCACATCAATATAACGGCCGCTCGGTCCTCGGTCTGGCGGAAAGCGCCGACGGGTACTCGTTCCAAGTCCGGCCCGAACCGTTTATGGTTCCCTCCCGGCACGGCGTTTTTGCCGAATACGAAGAATACGGCTTGGAAGATCCCCGTATTTGCCGGATCGAGGATGATTATTTGATAACTTACAGTGCCTATTCCCGGCACGGGGTGCGCATCGGCCTGGCCAAAACCCGGGACTTCGTGACTTTGGAAAGAATTGCCTTGATTACCCAGGCGGACCACCGGAACGTGGTTCTTTTTCCGAAAAAATTCGGCGGCCGTTACGTGCGCCTGGACCGGCCCCACTCTGAAATCAACCCCTGGTCGATGTGGATTTCCTACTCCCCGGACCTGATACACTGGGGTGATTCGCAGGTGCTCGTCAAACCGGCCGGCTACCACTGGGACGAAATGAAAATCGGTCCCGGTGCCACACCATTTCCGACTGCCGGGGGCTGGCTGAATATTTACCACGGTGTTTTCCGGACCATGGACGGGGCGGTATACCGGCTCGGCGTGGCCCTGCACGATCTTGAAGACCCCGCCCGCGTTCTCGGGGTCGCCGACGAGTGGATCCTGCAACCGGAAGACCCCTGGGAAGTGACCGGTTACGTGCACAACGTCGTTTTTTGCTGCGGTGCTGTCCCCGAAGATGACGGGACGGTAAAAATTTACTGGGGCGGAGCAGATCAGGTGATGTGCGCCGGTACCGCCCGCATCAGCGACCTGGTCAACCTTTGCCGGCAGAAACCAAGGCCCCGGCTATGAAAAATATAATCCCCATTAAACTTGTTATATTTTGATGATTTATGATTATGTTTTATTGATGGAGAGGTGATATACCTTGTTACAAAAAGATTTAATACCGTATTTCATCAGTTCGTATGTTCCCAGAAAGTGTGGAATTGCCACCTTTACCAACAATTTGTTGGCGGCGTATCAAAATTTATACGGCAATATTGGAAAAATTATCGCCGTTGATGAAGACCCGGATACCAAATTCCCCCCGGAAGTTGATTTTATATGTGCCAAGAATAAAATTTCAGACTATACCAAGGCCGCGGACCACATAAACTCCTCCGACGCGCAGGTGGTCAACCTGCAGCACGAATTCGGCCTGTTCGGCGGCCCGGAGGGCCAACACATCATCAAGCTCCTGAAAAGATTGCGCAAACCGGTGGTTACGACTTTCCATACCGTTTTGCAGGTACCCACGCTCGGTTATTACACTTCCTTCAACGAGATTATTCACCATTCCCACCGGGTGGTGGTAATGAGCAATAAAGCCAAAGAAATCCTCAGAGAAGTCTATTATGTTGCTCCGGAAAAAATTGCCATGATCCCGCACGGCGTCCCGGACCTTCCTTTTATGGACCCGTGCTATTTCAAAAAAGAACTTGGTTTCGAGGATCGCCTGGTACTTCTTTCCTTCGGCCTGTTAAGCGCGGGCAAAGGACTCGAACTGGTCCTTGAAGCCCTGCCCGGGGTGGTCAAGGAGCACCCCGAAATATTATACGTGATTCTGGGGAAAACCCACCCGGAAGTAGTGAAATACCAGGGGGAAAAATACCGGGAAAGCTTGAAAAAACTTACCCGGGAAAACCACCTGGAAAACCATGTCCTCTTCTTAGACGAATTTTTGACCAATGAAGAGCTGTATAAATATATCCATGCTTCCGATATCTATATCACGCCCTACCATTCGCAGGAGCAAATCACCAGCGGCACCCTGGCTTATGCCGTGGCCCTGGGAAAGATCGTGGTGTCGACCCCTTACTGGTACGCCCAGGAAATTCTGTCCGACGGCCGCGGTTGCCTGGTTCCTTTTAACGACCCGCAAACACTGGCCGGCACCCTGAACCGGCTGCTGGCCGACCGGGAGCAACTGTCTGCCATACGCCGGGCGGCATATGATTTCGGCCGGTCCATGATCTGGCCCATAGTTTCCGAAAGGTATCACGCATTATTTAGAGAAGTATATCAAGAGCACTACCTGAAAAAATTAAAAAACATTAATGCCTTTCGTATTCGCAGCTTGGATTATCCGGTACGAAGCAAAGAAATACATTTACTGGAACGCCTTACTGACGACACCGGTATTTTTCAACATGCCAAATACGGCATACCCGATCTAAAATACGGTTATACCGCTGATGACGTTGGGCGCGCCCTTGGTTTGGTGGTCAGAATGGCCAAATTTGAAGACGAATCCAGCTGTTATGCCCTGGCCCAAAAATATCTTTCCTTTATCCGTTACGTGCAGCGGGCAGACGGCCGTTTTCACAACTTTGTGGGTTATGACCGGCGTTATCTGGACGAGGTGGGCGGTGACGATACCTTTGGCCGCGTCCTGTCGGGACTCGGTACCACACTTGCCTGGAGTTCGAGCCCGCCGGTAAGTTCCCTGGCCAAAGAATTATTTGATAGGGCCATAGCCGGTTTAATCCCGGCACAACCCGTTTCCCACCACCCCAAAGCCATGGCCTACGCGATCTGCGGCTTGTATCATTATTTGAAGCCATACCCCGGTGCGGTGCAGGTAAAGGATTTACTCCGGTCCGGGGCCGACCACCTGGTTAAACTTTACCGCACTAACCGGGAAACCGGTTGGGAATGGTTTGAACCGGTAATCACTTATGCCAATGCCAAAATACCTTACGCGTTAATGCTGGCCCACGAGGTTTTCGAAGAAACCCGCTACCTGGATACGGCACAGGAAACCCTTAATTTCCTGACTAATTTACAGTATAACGGCACTTATTTTGATCTCATCGGAAATAAAAGCTGGCTGGTCAAAGGCGCCAAAAGGCCCTATTTTGATCAACAACCCATAGAAATAGGCTGTCTGGTCGAGGCATATTGTAAAGCCTTTAACCTGACGCAGGATCAAACTTACCTTGACCTGGCTAATAAAGCCTTCAATTGGTTTTTCGGCAATAACCAATTAGGGGTTCCGGTTTATAATGTAACGGATGATTATCCGCTGGACGGCTTGACTGCGGAGGGTGCCAACGAAAACTGCGGTGCGGAATCGGTAATCGCATTTATCCGGGCCATTATCTGTTTAAAAGAAGCGGTAATTCAAAAAACCCTTGAACGCAAGGTTCAAGTCAAACTTAACTAAAAGGTTGCACCTCACATTTAATTCGGGTAAAAAACAGTATGGGGGGTTGAATACATGCCCGCAAGACAATCGCCGGACATTGAAAATCTTTTTAACCGTAGTATTGAAGGCGCCTGCAAGAGGGCCGGCGCCTTCAACCAGGTCAATCTGGTGCTCGGGATCCCTTTTTATAACGAAAAGGACGTTCTGCCGGAGCTGTTGAAAATGTTGGATGAAAGCATGTGCGCACTTCAGGAACCGGACCGGACGCTCATTGTTTGCGCCGGGGACCCGAAGGGAACCGAAGCGTTGGAAGCCATTCGCCGGGTTAACTTAAAGGTGCCCCACCTGGAATTTTTGATGCTCCCCGGCAGCAACGGCAGGGGCAGCAGTATCCGCGCCATACTGGAAATAGCCAACGTCATGGAATCCGACGCGGTTATTTTTACTGCCGACCTGGTGCAGGAAAACGGCCGGGGATTACAACCGGAATGGATCAAGCGCATCATCGAACCCATTCGCAATGAATATGACTTGGTATTGACCACCTTTCAAAGACATTTCTTTGAAGACCTCCTGGGCGGGTTCTTTACCGCCCCGCTTTTAGAAGCGTTTTACGGTTACAAAGTTGATAAAAGCCTGAGCGGGATTTATGCCATATGCCACGACCTGGTGGAAGATTTCTGCACGGAGATTAAATTCTGGCTGGATACTACTCAAGAATTCGGAATCGACCCGTGGCTGCTGACCCGGGCGATCCTCTGGAACAAGCAAATCTGCCTGGTTGAGCTTGGTGCCAGGCTGGGTGATATTTCTCTCGACAAGCTGAATTTTGTTTTTAAGGAAAATGCCCGGTCCATGTTTGAATGTCTGAAAAGAGACGAGGCCTACTGGCTGGAAACTAAAAGTTTCATCCTTAAAACGCCGGATATTTACGGCTGCAATTACCGCGACGTCCCCTACCAGCCAACTTATTCCACCCGCGACCTGTCGCTTTTCCGGTACAGCTTCTACCAGTACAAGAACCTGGCTGAAACCTCCTACTATGATTACCTGCAGGAGGACATGGAAAACCTGGCTCCGGTGCCGGCCAAAGAATTTAAAGTGGAAGGTGAAATTTGGGCCGATATTGTCTACCGCCTGTTGTTTAAGTACTGGTTCGACACCGCTACCGCTGCCCGCAGTGACGATATCCTTAACTCCCTTACCTTTGCTTTCGGCGGCCGGATTGCCAGTTATATCGACCATATTCAGTCTTTGCAATCAGAGCTGAAAAACTTTAAGGTTCTGGATGTGGACACCCTGGTTTTAGGCGAGGCAGCGGCAACTATAGAAGAGCAACGCAAAGATTTTCTTTGGCTTAGAGATGACTTCATCCAAACCTGGCGCAGCAAGGAACTGGAAACCAGACCGCCGCTGACACCCGCGCATTACCTGGAATTTGTTCCCGGCATACCCATAGTACTGCCGAAAAAAATCGAGGGGCGCGGGGAAAAAGTTTTATGGTCCGAGGAGATGTTTAACCGGCTCCAGCACCGCTACCACGAGGCATTCAACCAGTTTATCTATAACAGCCTGCAGGCCCCTGAAAATGCCGGGCCCCAGGTGCTCACCCGTTATGTCAAAGACTTCATGCAAGCCCTGGAGGAAGCAATGGAACGGGTATTTCCGGGCAACCTTTACACCATGGAAGGAACCCGGCAGGTAGTGCATGAACTGTTCCGGATTTTTTCCTGCCCGAAAGCATTTTCCATCAAAGATGAGGTTTTCCAGGAGATGATTTACCGGTTTCCACCCGTCAATGTCATGATCCCCGCCGGGTGCAGAACCCCCAGGGAACTCATGAAAAAGATGGATATCCGGGATGCCGTAAGCATTGCCAACCTTGTCGAAACCCGGAAATACGGCGACCGGTCCGCATTGATGTGGATGCTGGATAATTTACGCACGGAAAACATGGGCGAGGTGGATATCAAGCCGATTATTCTGAATGAAGAAATCTTGGGCGGCACGGTAAAAACGGTAAAACTGGGCAGCATTTCGGACCTTAACAAACTTACCTCCAGAATCGTCACCAGGCCTTTGAACAAAAGCATGGGGGGGGAATACCCCAAAACCCGCTTCTGCCTTTTTATCGGCCGCCACATCATGATTGCGGAAAACTACGCCTATCTCTGGAGAACTTATGCCCGGGAACGTAAAAATATCGGCGTAAAAATACGCAATTCCCTGATAGGACGTTATGAAATTGGTGTTTTCTCGGCACATAATATTTTTGAAAATTTACATCACCGGGCTCTGGTTGACCATTTCCAAAAATTTTCCGAACAACTGGCGGGTACCGAAGAAGGCAGGCTGCTCGGCATGATGTGCCAGGGTTACGGTCTGAGCCAGGTTTTATCGGACGGCACCTTCCTTCCCTGCTCGGCCTGGAGTTGGGCAAGTTACAGCTACAAAGGAGGCCGGGGGGTCCCCACTCCTTTATCCAGCCACGTCGAGGAAAAATGGTTTAACCATGACTTCCTGGAACAAATATACGGGGAACTGGGCTATGACCCCGGTGAAATCAACCGTACGGTGGCCCAGTTGGTCGGAGAGGGCCGGGCCAGTGAAAACCTGCTTGATATTTTACTCGGGATCAAATCCACCAAAGATATTACCGTGGTAGTACAAGAAACTCACGACTACCCGCCGGCCGAACCATTGGTCAGGTATTCAGGAAATCCCATTTTGAGTCCGGTAAAAGAACACCCGTGGGAAAATAAATACGTTCTGAACGCCGCCGCCTTCCGGATCAAGAACCGGGTATATATTCTTTACCGCGCTTTCGGTGATGATGAAGTATCGCGCATCGGACTTGCCGTAACCGACGGGTTCCGGGTCTTGGAAAGGCTGCCGGAACCGGTTTACGTTCCTGAAGGCGTGAGGGAGAAAAAAGGCGTGGAAGATCCACGGGTGGTCATTATTGACAATAAGATTTACATGTTTTACACGGCCTATGACGGTAAAATCGCCCAGATTTCCGCCGCGGCCATAAAGGTAGATGATTTTTTGAATCGAAAGTTTCACAGATGGGAGCGTACGGGGTTTGCCTTTGAGGATATCTGGGATAAGGATGCCATCCTGTTTCCGGAGAAAATTAACGGTAAATACATTATTTACCACCGGATCGAACCGAGTATCTGGGTTTCACACTTTGATAAGCTCGAATTTCCCGCCCCCAAGTATAAACACTCCATCATACTGGGACCCCGTTCCGGCAGAATGTGGGACTCCCTCAAAATCGGCGCCGGAACGCAACCCATTAAAACCAAATACGGCTGGCTGCTGATTTATCACGGTGTGGACCGGAACCAGGTATACCGCCTGGGCGTAATTCTCGCCGACCTGAACAACCCCGAAAATCTGCTTTACCGTTCGCCCAACCCCATCCTGTCTCCCGAGACCGAACATGAAATAGGTAAGGAAGGAGAAAGTTGGGTGCCCAACGTGGTATTCACCTGCGGGGCGGTTCCGGCGGTGGAAAAAGAAGTGCTGGACGCTGAAGACGAAGTACTGGTTTATTACGGTGCCGCCGATACTCACGTTTGCCTGGCGACCGGCAAAGTCGGGGATATGATCCCGGAACCGGTCAGAAAGGCAATTTTAGAAGCACCAACCACCTAACAAACAAAGATGAAAGCTGGGACTTTAATATGCAATCTGACCACGCACTAAAAAAATACACTCTACTTGTTGCTGCCATGGCGTCGTTCTTGACACCCTTTATGGGCAGTGCCATTAACTTGGCAATACCTGCCATCGGCAAAGAATTTAATTGCAATACCTTCATGCTGAGTTGGGTCGCCACCAGTTACCTGCTGGCGTCGGCGGCATTTTTAGTACCTTTGGGCAGACTTGCCGACATCACGGGCAGAAAAAAGATTTTTATCCTGGGCATATCTTTCTTCGGCCTGTCCTCCATATTGTGCGGGCTGGCCTGGTCGGTAGAAATTTTAATTCTCTTCAGAATACTGCAGGGCATCGGCAGTGCCATGATTTTCGGCACCGCCATGGCCATGCTGACCTCGGTTTTTCCGCCCCACGAAAGGGGCAGGGTACTGGGTATAAATGTTGCTTCCGTATATACCGGCCTTTCCCTGGGACCGGTGCTCGGCGGAACCTTGAATCATAATTTGGGTTGGCAATCTATTTTTTATTTTACCGCTCTGGTTTCCATATTGGCTGTCATACTTACCCTGGCCAAGCTGAAAGAGGAATGGGCGGGCGCCGCCGGGGAAAAATTTGATTTTACCGGCTCATTGCTTTATTCCATTGGTTTAGCAACGCTTATGTACGGGGTTTCTTCCGTCACCTCGTCGGAATGGGCAAAATATCTTCTGGTATTCGGCCTGTTCATACTGGTGGTCTTCGTCAGATATGAAATTAACGCCAAGCAACCGGTGCTCAATATCAAGCTTTTTACCGCCAACGTCACTTTTGCTTTTTCCAACCTGGCGGCCCTGATAAACTACTGTGCCACGTTTGCGGTGGCTTTTCTGCTTTCCCTGTACCTGCAGGTGGTGCTGGGGTACAACTCCCAGGCCGCAGGTTTGATACTGCTTTCCCAACCGGTCCTCATGGCGTTATTGTCACCCCTTGCGGGCACGCTTTCCGACAAAATACAGCCACGGGTGGTCGCTTCCTGCGGTATGGCCTTAACCACCTTAACCCTGTTGGTCTTTTGTTTCTTGACCGAAAACACTTCCCTTTGGCTAATTATTGCCAACCTGGCACTTTTGGGTACGGGACTGGCACTTTTCTCTTCCCCCAATACCAACGCGGTAATGGGTGCGGTCGAAAAAAAATTTTTCGGCGTCGCCTCATCAACCATCGGCACCATGAGACTTACCGGCCAGACGGTCAGTATGGCCACGGTGACCTTATTATTAGCCCTTTATTTAGGTAACACGGAATTAAGCCGGGCCAATCCGGTTTTGCTCGTTAAAAGCACCCGGATGTTGTTTGCCATCTTCACCGTCCTCTGTTTCGGAGGTATCTTTGCTTCTCTGGCCCGGGGAGATTTAAGCTCCCGCGAAAAAGCGTAACAAAGAACCGTCCCCGTGTCACGCTTTGCGTAGTGCTTTTTCCACCGCGTGTAAGGTTTCCCATTTTTTACAGAAACAGAACCGCACCTGATTCCTGCCGGTGGCCGGGCCGGAATAAAATGAAGACCCGGGCACCGTTGCCACACCGGTGGTTTCTATCAGGTGACGGCAAAAATCAAAGTCGTCTTTTAATCCCCACGCATCTCTTAAATCAGTGATATCCGCCATGATGTAATACGCTCCCCGCGGCAGTACCGGTTTAAAACCCGCCTCCTGCAGCAGGGAAAAAATAAAATTCCTTGCTTTTTGATAATAATCCCGTAAATCAACGTAATATTGCCCGTCGAAGGACAGGGCGGTAACTGCCGCGTGTTGCAGCGGGGTCGGCGCCCCGACGGTAAGAAAGTCATGTACTTTACGGATCGCTTCCGTGACGGCCTTACCGGCTATGGCCCAACCCACGCGCCATCCGGTTACGGCATAAGTTTTCGAAACGGCGCTGATGGTTATGGTCCGTTGTTTCATCCCGGGTAAAGAAGCCGGAGAAACATGCTTGGCACCGTCAAATAGAATATGCTCATAAATTTCATCGGTAACCGCATAAACATCCCACTTTTCGCACAAGCCGGCGATTTCCTCCAGCTCTTCCCGTGAAAAAACCTTCCCGGTCGGGTTGTGGGGCGTATTTAAAATGATGGCCTTGGTTTTATTATTGAAGGCGTTTTTTAATTCCCCGGACGAGTAATTCCAGTCCGGGGCGTTTAAGGTCACGTACCGCGGCACGGCTCCGGAAAGAATGCTGTCGGGACCGTAATTCTCGTAAAACGGCTCGAAAAGGATGATTTCATCTCCCGGGTTGATGATTGCCTTCAGCGCGGCAATCATCGCCTCGGTAGAACCGCAAGTCACCGTAATCTCACTCTCGGGATCACATTCAATCCGGTTATAGTGCCGTACTTTCCGGCTGATCGCCTGGCGCAGGGCCGGTTCGCCGAAGGTCACCGGGTATTGATTCTTACCCTGATTTATCGCCGCCACGGCCGCCTCCTTTAAAGCTTCGGGGATTTCAAAATCCGGAAATCCCTGGGAGAGGTTAATCCCCCCCACCGCCCGGCAGTGCCGCGCCATCTGCCGGATCACCGATTCCGTAAAATTTTGTGTCACAACAGATAGTTCCTTAATACCATCCACCCCTTACAAATTACTGCTAACAAAAATATATATGATATATATATCATACCAGGCCTAATTCTCAAAATACTCCGTATCTAACCGGCATTAAAATTACTTTCATGGACGAGGTCAGGATATTCTAAATCATTTGTTAACAATTCTTTGGTTTTCATCCACTGAATAATGTTACCCACGTCTTCCTCAGCAGGCACCTGGGGAAGGGGGTAGCGCTGAATATGATAGTCTTCGGCAATGAGCGCGGGAATATTTATATTTTCCATCATCAACTGCTTATAGTCTTCCGGGTGGTTGTTTAAATCATGCACGGCTTTAGTATAAGCCCGGTAAAAAGCATCCAGGGTGCCTTTTTCATCATCAATCATTTTACGGTCGAAAAGCACTACCGCCTGGGAAAGGTTTCTTCGTTCCGTATCCTGAGCAACTATTTTAGCTCCTTGGTACTCGGCAAATGTCACCAGGGGGTCGGGTACCACGACGGCATCGACCTGATTGCTGAAAAGCATTTCCATGCGCAGGGGGATTTTAGGAATGGACACTTTTTTCACTGCGGAAGGGTTTATGCCCGCGTCGCTCAACAAACCGTCGGTAATATACTCAATAATCGTGTTGAAAGAAATCCCCACACTTTTGTTTTTCAACTCACCGATCTCCTTGATACCGGATTCCGGGGACGCCACAATGGCAAACCTGCCTTCCTGCGGAGTCACGCCAAGGGTCAGGGAAGTGATTTTGATGTCCTGACCGGAATCTTTTATCAGGGCCGCAACGATCATATCGGTTACCATCCCGTCCAGCTGTCCGGACTGCATGGCGTTGCCCAGTTCCACGGGACTCTGGAAACGCATTACATCTACCTGCAAATTTTCCTGGTCAAAGTACCCGTTCTTTTCCGCCACCAATAAAGGCATACCGTCTTCAACGGGCAGCACCCCGATTTTCAGCGGTGCCGGTCCCGTTTGCCCGGACGGATTCTTTGCCTGCCCGCACCCGGTGAGCAAACCTGAAGTCAAAAGCAATAACACCAACCACCATTTTAACTTACTCTTTCCCACAGCAATTCCCTCCCGGCAGTTTAATAATCTATTCTAAGAAATGAACACGTATTCATTTCTTAGGTGTAATCATAGAATTTTCCGGTTAAAATGTCAATAGCTCATTAGCAAATCAGCACTAAAACCTTGAGGGAAAAGTCGACTATGCACGTAAGAAGGATTAATTCTCATGAATGCAGAATAAATAAAAAGACACCAACCGTATGTAGCAATCCAGGAGAGCAATCATGTCGAAACCAGAGGGAAAATTGAGTACTTTTAAAATTTGGCTACTGGCCATCCGCCCTAAAACCTTACCCGCCGCTACCAGTCCCGTAATAGTGGGTACGGCCCTGGCCCTGGGCGACCGGGTCTTTAGTTCCGGTCCGGCGGCAGCGGCGCTGGCGGCAGCTTTACTGCTGCAGATCGGCTCCAACCTGGCCAATGATGTGTATGATTTTAAAAAAGGTACCGACACCAAAGAGAGAACCGGTCCGGTAAGGGTAACTCAGGCCGGCCTCTTACCCCCCCATCAGGTTATGCGGGGCATGCTGGCGGTTTTTGCCCTTGCTTTTTTGATCGGCATTTACCTCACCCGGGTGGGCGGCTGGCCGATACTCGCAATCGGCATTTTTTGCATCATCGCGGCAATCGCATATACAGGTGGGCCTTATCCCCTTGGCTATCACGGTTTGGGAGATGTCCTGGTTTTTATTTTCTTCGGGCCGGTAGCGGTAGGCGGCACTTACTACGTCCAGGCCCTGCAGTTAAACAGTGTAGTCTGGTGGGCATCCCTGCCCATGGGGTTTTTAGTCACCGCCATACTGGTGGTCAATAATTTCCGGGACTTGGATACCGACCGTAAAGCGGGCAAAAGAACCCTGGCCGTCCGCCTGGGACCGTCCGGCACGCAAATGGAATATTATCTTCTGCTGGGTATTTCCCTAACGGTACCACTCGTAATGCACCTTGGCGGCCAGGTTTCGGCCTGGATTCTGGTTTCGTGGTTGTCTTTACCCCTGGTTCCTGCACTGGTCCGGGACATCCGGACCAAGCAAGGGGTTGCGCTCAATGACACCCTGGCTGGAACCGCCCGTTTCGGATTGGTTTTTAGCATTTTATTTTCCCTGGGTTATCTTTTGGCGAAATTATTATAAATGCAACCAGGCACATAAATTCTTTTCTGTCACATCCAAGATTAAGTAAAGTAACAAACCCATTAAGCCCATGGCAATAATGCCGGCAAACATCTCTTCATAATTCATCCGGCTCAGGGAATCCATGATAAAAAAACCGATGCCCATATGGGTGGCGTAAGTTTCCACCAGGAAAAGGACCGCCATGGCAGTACCCAGCCCCAGTCTCAGAGAAGTAAGTATCGCCGGCAAACACCCGGGCAGATAAACGTGACGGTACAGGTCCCGGTTGGTAGCACCAAGGGACTTTACGGAAAGCACATATTCTTTTTCCAGGTTCTTGGCCGCATCCCGGGTAGTAATCAAAATCTGATAGAAGGCAATCAGAGTAATTAAGACAATTTTGGAAACATCCCCAATACCCAGTACGATCAGCAGAACGGGCATAAATACCACCTTGGGCACCGGATAGGTCAAATAAATCAGGGGCGCCGCTTTTGAATCCAGTTCCGGGTTCTTCCCCAGAACAATTCCCAAAGGCACCGCGGTTAGCGCGGCTAAAAACATGCTTACCAGAACACGATAGAGGCTCACACCCAGGTGGGGAAGCAGGTCCCCCCGCATGCTGTCCCAAAAAATTTTCAAGGCTTCCGAAGGCGGTGGAACCGCCGGGCTTTTTAATCCCAGCGCCAGCAGCCACCAGAAAAGAATCATGATTATTACTGCATACAGCAGAGGCAAGGTTTTCCCTATCTTTTCAAGCACCAAACCCATAATTATCCCTCCGGTGCAGCAATGAGCGCAGGTAATTACACCTTTCCAAAAACCGCATTTGCCCCCGCAGGTGGTAATCTCCCGCCATTTTATTTTCCAATTCTTGTTCTATACGCCCCGGTCCGGGCGACATGACAAAAATCTTCTGCCCCAGAAAAACTGCTTCTTCGATATTATGGGTCACCAATAGTATCGTCAGCCGGGTTTCTTCCCAGATTTTCAGGAGAAAATTTTGTATTTCTTCCCGGGTTAAAGCATCCAGGGAAGAAAAAGGCTCGTCCATGAGCAGCAGTTTTGGCTCCAGCACCAAAGCGCGGGCGACAGCCACCCGCTGCCTTTGTCCCCCGCTCAATTGGGACGGAAACCTTTGGGTCATATGTAAAAGGTCCAATTTGTCTAAAACCGCCTCCGCTTTGGCTTTGGTTTCCCGGAAAGTCTTTTTTCTCAAACGCAGGCCCAGAATTACATTATCCCAAACCGTTTTCCAGGGTAATAAACCGTAATCCTGTAAAATTAATGCGGTTTCTCCCCCACTCACCGGCAGCCGGCCATCTATCAGCACCTTACCGGAATAACGGGAATTCAAACCTGCCAAAATATTTAAAAGCGTGCTCTTGCCACATCCGGAAGGACCGATGAGCACCCCTGTTTTTCCTGCGGGGAGGGATAAATCAACCGCTTCCAACGCCGTAAGCGCTTTTTTACCCTGCCGGTAATCAACCCGCAAAGATTCAATTAACACGTAATTATCTTTCATTCTCATCATTTTCCTAGCTGAAAATTATTTATTTTTTCCCAAACCTCTAAGGTTGTACTGCATCAAGGTGGAAAATGCCCGGTCAAGATTTTCCGGCCTGCCATCACGGAGCCAGCCGATAATTACCTGCCGGAAACTGCCCACAAAAGCCATGGCACTGACCAGCGTGTCCGCACCGGCCAGTCTTCCCTGAACCTTCAACTCATCCAGGTCCTCTTTGGTCAACTTGATCAACTCGTTTTCAATTTCAAACAACTTGGCATTAAACGCGTTATTTACTCCGGGTACCTGAATCAAAAGGATTTTAGCCAGGTTGTTTTCTTTAATAAAAAGTTTAATACAGGCCTCCATGGAAGCTTGCAGCTTGTCAAATCTATCAGTATAAACCGCCCGTTCATTTTTGATATGTTCCAAAAGTTCAACAAACATTTCATCGACAATCGTATTAATAAGCGTTTCTTTATTAGCAAAATAGAGATAAAAAGTTCCGGTGGCGATTTTTGCCTTTCGTGCCAAAGTCTTGACGGAAGTTCCCTGATAGCTGTTTTCCGCAAACACTTGCCGGGCCGCCTTAATGATTTCTCTTCTTTTACCTGCCATTTTTTCTTTGATCTTATTTGTCCGCCGGTATGCCACGGCACGTCACCTCGGATTTCAACTATAAAATGAACCGGGATTCATTTTATAGTTAACATTGTATCCGGGTTTTGCCTTTAAGTCAACCGCGAACTCCAAAAAAGCAGCAAAACCCGGCAATCTAACCGGAGTAATTTGATGATGCCATTATCACTAGCCGTGTAAATTATTGATTTTGTATTAAAAGGTATTTATCTACAAAAATATTTTTTATATAATAAATCATACGTCATCAGAAAAGATAGGAGAATAAACATGGATATTATAATCAGGGAAAATTATGAACAAATGAGTCGATACGCGGCAGAGCTTATTGCGGGTTATGTAAAATCAAAACCGGACTGTGTCCTCGGGTTGGCGACGGGAAGCACCCCCATCGGCACCTATAAGGAACTGGTCGCAATGCACCGGAAGGGTCTTGATTTCTCGCGGGTCAGAACATTTAATCTTGACGAATACCTTGGCGCGGGAATGGACCTGGAGAAGCCCTACCATATGGACCAAAGCTATGCCCGGTTCATGTACGAGGAATTGTTCAAGCATGTTAATATTAGAAAGGAAAATATCCATATACCTGACGGTCAAACAAAAGAACCGGAAAAGTATTGCCGGTGGTACGAAGAAGCAATCAAGAAGACCGGCGGTATTGACTTGCAGCTTTTGGGGCTTGGCGGTGACGGCCATTGGGGATTCAATGAACCCGGCTCATCCCTCGGCTCGAGAACCGGCGTGCAGGTATTGACAAAACAGACCCTGGATGACAACTACGAAGCTTTTTACAAAAAAGCCGGTATTGATCGCAGCCAGATGCCCCATTTTGCCATCACAATGGGTATTGGAACCATACTGGATGCAAAGAATATTTTAATGCTTGTAAGTGGCTCTAAAAAAGCTGATGTTGTCGCCAAATGCCTGGAAGGACCCGTCACATCGCAAATAACCGCGTCGGCCATACAACTGCACCGTGGAAACATCACGGTTGTGCTTGATGAAGCGGCGGCTTCTAAATTAACTCATTCTGACTATTACAGGTATATAGAAAAAATGAAACGTCAATATGGATTATAAAAAGTAACATCGGGCACCAAAAAGCCCTCCGGAGGATCTGGACCAATCCCCGGAGGGCTTTGTTTCCCTGGTGGGCGGGAGAAGAATTGAACTTCCGGCCTTCTGCGTGTCAAGCAGACGTTCTCCCACTGAACTACCCGCCCGTGTATCATATATTATGGCCTAAAGTTTTAGCAAAGTCAAGTCCCCTGCTATTGCCACCGCCTGATAAACTTTATTCGCAACAGTGGAAATAATTGTTATAAATTTTTATTTACCATAATATTATTTGGTAATTACATACAATAAGAGGTGGTTATGGTGAAGGTGTTTTATTTAAGTTTTTCTAAAATTAAAAGAGCTTCCATTAACGTTCTGATGTTCGGCCTGGCAACGCTGCTGCTTGCCGCCGCCCTGCTGCAACCGGCTGAAATTTTCACGACGGCCCAATCCAAGCCCCATCCCATTTACCAGGTACAAACCAAAGACAAGGTCGCGGCTCTTACTTTCAATATTAACTGGGGTCAAAGAGTGCCCGGAACGGTCTTAGAAGTTTTAAAGCAATACGGTGTCAAGGCAACCTTTTTTGTCTCCGGCTCGTGGGCCGGGAAATACCCGGAGTTGGCCAACCGGATTGTCAAGGAAGGCCATGAAATAGGAAGCAACGGAGACCGCCAGATCAACCTGAGTGCGGAAACCAAAGCAACGGTCAAAAAAGAGCTGGCCACCGCCGCGGATTACATCAAAGAAGCTGCCGGGGTCACTCCCCACCTGCTTAGAACACCGTACGGCGCATGGAACGATACAGTACTGGCAACCGCGGCCGGAAGCGGTTATAACGTAATTCAGTGGAGCCTGGATGCACTGGATATTCAGACCCCCGGCAAGGACGAGATCGTCAAAAATGTAGTTGAAAAAATAAATCCGGGTGATATCGTGCTGATGTTCGCATGCGACACCGCTTCCCAGACTCCCGGCGCCCTTCCCGGTATTATCGAGGGACTCAGGGCTAAAGGATACGAGCTGGTTACGGTTTCCAACCTTTTACAACATGGTCCCGGGGTGATGGAATAAGCACATTTATGATGGCGGTTTAATTTTTTTATTAAATTTTTCCGGCAGACGGAGCATTAAATCTTCAGCTTTAAGTACCGGCAGGGCACATGCTATTCCTACCAGAGCACCGCCCAAAACATCCAGGGGGCAATGAACCCCGACATAAACCCTGGAAATAGCCATTAAAACAGCAAAAACCAAGACGGGAAGAGACAGGGCGGAAATTTTTCGCGCCAGCAGCAGGCCGGCCGCGAATGCATTGGCCGTATGACCCGACGGAAAAGAAAAAGAACCGGGAGGCGGTACCAGCAGGTTAACTTCAGGCAGGAATTGAAAAGGCCTGGGACGTTGGAACAAAGCTTTCAGTAATTCCTCCCCAACCAGATAACTGATGAAAAGAGCCGCCAGCATAAAAAAGGCGGCGATTTTTATTTCCCTACACCCAAGAACCATTAACACCAGCGCAACTGCAATCCAGATCATACCACCGTCACCGGAAATACTGATCAGGGGCATAATCAAGTCCCAAAAATTATTACTCAGGTTGTGATTGATAAAATAAAAACCTTCCCGGTCAAGTTTCAATAATAAATCAAACATTAACCAACAAACCCCGTTTTTTTTACCTAAGCATTATCATTTGAACCGTTTTCTGCGCCGGTACCAAAAGTAGCAAACCGTAACCGCCAAACCGATAATTATCACTATATCCAACCGGTGGAACCATGGTTTGATCGCCTGCCAGTTCTGCCCCAGTTTCAGACCGATGTAAGTAAGCAGGAAACTCCACGGCAGCGACCCCAAAAATGTATAAACTAAAAACCGCGTGAAATTCATTTCCGCAATACCGGCGGGAAGTGAAATAAAAGTCCTGATTACGGGCATTAGACGGGTAAAGAACACTGTGGCTTCCCCGTATTGCTCAAACCACCGGTCGGCCGTTGCCAAATGCTTCAGGGAAAAACCTATGTAACGCCCGTACTTGACCAATAAAGGCCTCCCGCCCCGGAGGCCGATATAATATGACAGGGCCGAACCCACCGTGCCCCCGACGGTACCTGCCATTACGACACCAAAAAAATCCAGCCTGCCCGTAGACACAAGGTACCCGCCGAAGGGCAATATAACCTCACTGGGCAGTGGAATATTAGCGCTTTCAATGGCCATACCAATCCCGATACCCCAGTAACCCATGGCTGCGATGGCGTTGGTAATGGTCGTTAAAACCGCTTCAATAAGTTCAACCAGTTAATTCTCCCCCTATTTCAAATATTTCTATTAAATATCTCCGATTGACTCAAGCGCAGTTTTCATTTTTAAATTATTTTCTTCTCCCGCTAAAATTTTTGGTTAGGATTTCGTTCCCAGGGGCCGGCACCTCCGCACACCGGACGGAGACGGTTCCTTCGTGGCATAGCGGCAATCGTAAGTGACCAAATTAAGAGACCGGCAAAAAAGCCGGAATCTGGACGAAATGGTGGAAGAAGATACTCCATACCGCCCGGCAAGGTCTTCTTGTTTCAACTTGTCTGCCATTTCCAGCCTGGTAAAAGTGTAAATCACGGTCGCCGTCCACACCTCGGCTTTACGTATGGACGGCCGTTCTTTGGAACAGTAATCGAACCAGAGTTTAAGCGCTCCTTTTTGCTGCTTCGGGTTGTAACCGAGGGATTCCAAACCATCCCTTACACTGCCCGCCACAACGGCATAACCGGGCTCGGGCCAGGAGTACCAGTCCCGGTCACGCTCATCGTTGTCCTCTTTAATTTCAGACTTGAAACAGCCCAAGACTAATTCCCGGCACTTAAACACCAGTTCCGGATTTGAAGCATTGATAATCACAAAACGCGGGGTCAGGACCAAAAGGCCCTGCACGGGACGCAGGCCTGCTTCCCCGCCGCCTTTATTCATAACGTCTCTTACCCCGGCCTCGACTTCCGGCCGCCGGGGCGGTGCACCCAATATTGCCGCCACTGCCTGCTTGAAAGCACCTGACTTGTCTCTCAATACCCTTACCACTCTGAAAGAAGCCGCGTGGTCAATCTTTTGCATGATTGGCTGCCAGCTTGTAACCGGTAATATTGACCTGGCAACCAGCATGTTTTTACCGGTACCTATTTTTTCTTCAGGGGTTTCGGCTACCCCCAACTCCATAGCCCGGGCATTAATAATATGTGCCTTCTCTTTTAGATATGCCGCCCAACTGCGGGTTGCAGCCTTTCTGCCTTTTTGCCTGATGTATTCCTGCCGGCTGCGCCTGAGCCATTTCAGCACCGGTTCCTTACAGAACTCAGGCAGTGCCAGGCCGCTGGTTGAGAACTCATACTCCTGCCCTACCTTAAGCACCCTGATTAAAACAATATTACCCACTTTTACTTCATTCACGGCATTAAGATCACGCACCGTTATTTTCCCGGGTTTCAAAAGCTCCTTAAGCACCACGCCCCTACCCGGTATAATCTCTATAACCTCGTAAAGGGAAATACGGGTACGCACCCATTCTTTTAAAAGCACGCCTTCCCAATAACCGAGGCTGGCTAATCGTTCTTCTAAAAAGGTTTCAATAATTGTCTGCCCGTTTGAAAGTTCGTAGTCGAAGACAAACCATTCAAAACAACGTTCCATGGTAAAATCGTCATCATGATCCACTAAATACTCATCAAGGCTACCGAGGTAAAGGTCCTGGGCCTTGGCGGCATCCCAGGCAAAAAAGGGTTGGTCGGCAAATTCACCCAGGCTGCGGCGTAAATTCCTGCTCGCACGGCGCCACCTGGCCTGATCCAGGGAATATAAAACCCGTTCCTTGCCGCAGCATTGTTCATATAATTTTCCACTGGCACAAGGACATAATTTCCCGGTCCCGGACATCCCAACAACTCCTTACAAGTTATGCCTGCGGTAAAACAATTTTAGACAAATATTTATATTTATATCATACCGCAAATTATTTCTCAATAGTTATATTTTTACCGTCAGTGTTTACCTTCAGACCCAAGTGATGCAAAATTGAGGCCGGCACAAAAACCGACCCTCCTTCAAAACATACCGGCGTATTAACGGTCAAGTCACGCCCGTTGATGGTAATATTGCCCGGGCCGGTATAAATAATGATTTCACGGTTGTTACCCGTAATACTGATCGCCTCGTGCTCTGCCTGCCAGTGCACCTGGCAGCCCAGAGCCTCGAAAACAAACCTTACGGAAAGAAGTACCGCGCCTTGACGCCGGATTGCCGGCTGCCCGGCACGGACGGGTATCCCGTTGAGATAAACTTCGTTACCGTCCGGTTGCAAATTTATTTTATTTTTTTCCGGTGGTTCCAGATACAGCTGTGCCGCGGCAGTCTGCAACCCCGGCGTCAATACCTGCAGGTCGGGAGCAAGGCCCGTACCGTCAATAACCCTGTCTTGCGGAGTATAATATCTGGCGGTGGTAATTTTTAAAGCTCCCCCCGATTCCAAGGGAACCATTACCTGAACCGTACCCTTGCCGTAAGTCGTTTCACCGACAAGCACCGCCGCCTCGTAGTCCTGGAGCGCGCCCGCCAAAATCTCGGCGGCACTGGAACTGTTTTGGTTGACCAGTACCGCCAGGGGCATCCCCTGACAGGGGGACACACCATCCGTCCGGTATTCCTGACGTACGCCGTTACGGTCAATGATACTGACCACTACCCGGCCGGGTGCAATAAAATTACTGCAAATTTCAACCGCTGTCTGGAGAATCCCCCCCGGGTTATCTCTTAAATCCAGAATAATTTTTTGTGCTCCCCGGTTAACCAGATCAATCAGGGTTTTTTTGAATTCACCGGCAGTTTCGTTCCCAAACGAAATCACCCGGATATATCCGACATTATCACGGAGGAGTTCTCCGTTCACAGTCGGAATTTCAATACCGGCCCTTTCCAGTTCCAGCTCAAAGTCTTCCCTTCCCTCCCGCCGGAGAGTAAGGGTCACCCTGGTCCCCTCCGGCCCGCGAATTCTCTGCACCACCATTGCCAGGAGCTCATCTTCCACATCGGTACCGTCTACCCTGATCACCCGGTCGCCCGGTTTAACGCCGGCATTCATTGCCGGAGTGCCGGCGATGGTTTCAATTACTTCGGGGTATTTTTCACCTGCCTGCAGCAGCATGCCGACCCCCACGTAATCCCCGTCCAGAGAAACGTTAAAATCGTGCAGCTCCGAAGGAGACAAATACTCGGTATGCGGATCGCCCAACGCATCAATCAGCCCTTCGACAGCTCCGCGCAATAAAGTATCGTCATCCGGGTTGCTTATATGCAGCATACGGGTATATTCGAGCACCTCGATCAATGCTTCCGGTTCCAGGGAAGGTTTTTCTTCGGCATGGGCCGGAAGGACCATTCCAAAAATCAAAACCAGCACCAGGAAACAGGACAAACAATTAAATTTCCGCAAAGCGTATCTCCTTTCTATGGTTATATTATGTTTTACTTCGTTCTCCCGTGGCAAAGTCCTTCAAATTTTTACCTTTTCACCTGCTGGGTTTTTTCCGCTTAAGAGAAAGCAGGTATTTCGGGTCGCGACGGTGAAATACATTAAAGTAAACCACCATGAAGGCAGGTGTAAATATTGCCTCAGGAAAATTTTATTATCATTGACGGCAACAGCCTGGCCCACCGGGCCTACCACGCCGTCCAACCGCTTTCAACCAGCCGTGGTTTGATTACCAACGCCGTATACGGTTTTACCAATATGCTGTTTAAAATTATCAAAGAACAGTCACCGGACTTGATTGCCGTGGCTTTTGACAAGGGCAAGGTCACCTTCCGTCACGACGCATACAACGAGTATAAGGCACACCGCAGCGCCACACCGGAAGACTTGAGACCGCAGTTTCCAATTATGAAAGACATACTAAAAGCCATGCGCATCCCGGCGTTTGAAATCGAAGGGTTTGAAGCCGACGACCTGATCGGCACCCTGACTGCCCAAGCGGAACAGTCCGGTATCAACAGCATGGTCGTAACGGGGGACCGGGATGTAATGCAACTGGTTTCCCCGCTGACCAGGGTCATGTTAACCAAAAAAGGTATCAGCCAACTGGAAGCATACGATGAAGGCGGTGTTTGGGACCGGTACGGTGTCACCCCGCGTCAATACACCGACTTCAGGGGACTTACCGGCGACGTTTCGGACAACATCCCCGGCATTCCCGGAATCGGGGAAAAAACGGCTTCCCGCCTGCTGAAAGAGTACGGCAGCCTGGAAGAAATCCTGGCCCGCGCCGAAGAGATTACCGGCCGCGCCGGCCGGCAGCTCAGAAACTACGGCCACCAGGCGGAATTGGCCAAAAGACTCGTGACCATCCACCGGACGGTACCGGTGGAAATTAATCTGGAACAATGCCGCTGGCGGGGACCCGACTACCGGGAACTGCTGGCAGTTTTCCAGGAACTCGAATTTAATTCCCTGATTAAAGCGCTCTACCTGGGAAAAAACCAGGCAAACGATACCAAACAACCGGTTAAATCCAAAAACCGCAAACCAAAAAATAACCGGCAGGCACTACCGGAACCGGACCTGGAAACCTGCCCGGTTGATTACCGGGAGCTGGATACACCGGCCAGGATCAATAAATTCTTAGGGGACGCCCGTAAGGCCGGCCGGACAGCGCTGGCGATTTCATCCCGCGCGCCGGACGCAATACTTGCCGCCGGCTTTGCCCCGGGAGAAGAACTCGCTTACCGCACCGGCTACCCGGAACCTGCACCCGAAGAAGACACCGCGGAGAATTACCCTGATAAAAATATAACCCCGTTACCTGCCGGAGAATTAACGAAACCAACCCTGGCACTTTTAAAAGAAATATGTACCGCAACGGATATAAAAAAATATTGTCACAACGGTAAAAATATAATCGGGCTTTTGCACCGGTACGGTATCAGCTTGAACCACCTGGCTTTTGATACCATGATTGCCGCTTATCTGCTGAACCCGGCTTCTCCCAACCGGGAGCTGGAAGATATTTGCCTGGAACACCTGGGAACGGTGTTGCCCGGAGGTGAAGCGGAACTTCCCGCCAGGGCCCACTGCATTATGCAGCTCACCCGTTTGCTCGATGAAAAATTAAAGCTTTTTGAGCAGGACCGGCTTTATTACGAGGTAGAGCTGCCCCTGGTGCAAATCCTGGCTGATATGGAAACAGAAGGCGTGGCAGTGGATAGAAATCAGCTGGAAGCCATGTCCGTACAACTGGGCCGTTCGATGAAAAATCTGGCCGGCGACATTTACCGGCTGGCGGGGCAGGAATTTAATCTTAACTCCCCCAAACAACTGGGTAAGATCCTTTTTGAAGAATTAAAACTACCTGTGATTAAAAAAACCAAGACCGGTTATTCCACCGATGCGGCAGTACTGGAAGAACTGGCCGCCGCTCACGAAATAGCGGCCAAAATCCTTGAATACCGCCAGTTTATGAAACTCAAGTCCACTTATACCGACGGTTTGGCAGCACTGATCAACCCCGTCACCGGGCGGCTGCACACCACCTTTCACCAGGCGGTCACCGCCACCGGCAGGCTTTCCAGCGCCGAACCCAATTTGCAAAACATACCCGTGCGCCTGGAACCCGGGCGTCAGATCAGAAAAATGTTTATTCCCGGCAGTAAAGAACACCTGCTGCTGTCGGCGGACTATTCCCAGATCGAGCTGCGTATCCTGGCCCATATCAGCGGCGACCCGGTACTCATAAATGCCTTCCGGAACGGGGAGGATATTCATACCCGGACGGCGGCGGAAGTTTTCGGCGTCCTCCCGGAAAAAGTAACGCGGGAAATGCGCGGCAGGGCCAAGGCCGTTAACTTCGGTATCGTATACGGATTGAGCGATTACGGCCTGTCCAGGGACATCAAGGTAACCCGCGGCGAGGCGCGGCGTTATATCGAAAATTACTTTGCCCGTTATGCCGGAGTAAAAACCTACATTGACCGGGTGGTGCGGGAAGCCAGGGAAAAAGGTTACGTCACCACGCTTTTGAACCGCCGGCGCTACCTGCCGGACCTGTTCAGCCCCAACCGCACGGTGCGCAACTTTGGTGAACGTACCGCCATGAACACGCCTATCCAGGGCAGCGCGGCCGACATCATCAAGCTGGCCATGGTTAATATCCGGCGGGAAATGGACGCACACGGGTTCAAAGCCAAAATGATCCTGCAGGTACACGACGAGCTGATTTTTGACTCCCCGGCGGACGAAATAGACCGTCTCGCCGCCTTGGTAATGCGCTGCATGGAGAACGTGCTGGCCCTTAACGTTCCGCTGGTGGCAGATGTAAAAGTAGGCCCCAACTGGTATGACGTAAAAAAAATCAAAGTACGGGAGAGTATTTAGCCATGCCGGAACTGCCGGAGGTAGAAACTATCAGGAGAACGCTGCAGCCCAGGCTGGCCGGCCTGAAATTTACCGGAGCGCATATTTACCTGCCTAAAGTTATCGCTGCTCCGGCACCGGAAAAATTTAAAGCGCTGCTCACCGGCAAAAAAATTACCGGCTTGCAAAGACGGGGCAAATATCTGTTGTTCGACTTAACCGGCGGCTATACCCTTATCGTCCACCTGCGCATGACCGGCAGTATGGTTTACCGCGCAACTGCCGGGCCGTTATCCAAGCACGTCCACGTTGCTTTTTACCTTGATAACGGAAGCCGGCTTTATTTCGCCGACCTGAGGCAATTCGGCCGCCTGTGGCTGTTGCCCGCGGACTCCCCCGATAATCCGGCCGGCTTGAAAAACCTCGGCCCGGAACCCCTGGACCGGTCTTTTACCGGAGCAATTTTTGCCAAGAAACTGCATTACCGCCGGACCAAAATTAAACCTCTGCTCCTGGACCAGTCCTTTATTGCCGGCCTGGGGAATATTTACGCCGATGAAGCGCTGCACCGGGCCGGAATCAACCCGGAACAACCGGCAAACTCCCTTACCCACCGGGGGACCACCCGCCTCTACCGGGCCGTCCGGTGCGTATTGCGGGAAGGAATCCAAAACCGCGGCACTTCGGTGCGGGACTATATCGACGGGGAAGGCCGGGCGGGCAAGTACCAGGAAATGCTCCGGGTTTACAACCGGGAAGGCCAGCCCTGTTTGAAATGCGGCCACCCCATAGCCCGGAAAAAAATCGGCAGCCGTAGTGCATATTACTGCCCGGCCTGTCAGCAACAAAAATCTTAAGCCAGCGATTGGCAGTAACCATACCTGTTTTGCCACCATAAATTATAAAAAGCGTCTTAAAGAGCGGGTGGTAAAATAATATTGGAACTGCTTACTTATTTACTCTTCGCCCTGGCTCTCAACCTGGACTCCTTCGGGGCCGGTATGGCTTACGGGGCAAGGCAAATCAAAGTTCCCGTAATTTCTTTAATTATTATCAGCTTGATTTCAGTGGCAGCCATATGCATTTCCATGCTGGGAGGCAGATGCCTGCTTTCTTTCATCCCAGTCTCCCTGGCCCACCGGTTCGGCGGCGTTCTGCTCCTGCTGGTCGGCTTATGGGTCCTGTTCCAGGCCCGCCAGGGAAGAGCACGCACTGAGGAAACACCTGCGCGCCGAACACCGGACGGTAAAGTGTTCGAAATATACATCCGGCCGTTGGGTCTGGTCATCCGGGTGCTGAAAGAACCAACCCTGGCGGACCTGGACCAATCAGGGGTAATCTCCCCGGCGGAAGCCCTGATCCTGGGCACCGCCCTGGCCATGGATGCTTTCGGGGCGGGTTTTGCGGTGTCCATACTTGGTTTTTCTTTATTTACTACTGCCCTGGTGGTGGGTATCGGACATTTTTCCCTGGCCTATCTGGGCCTGCTGGCCGGACGCACTATAAGCGCCAGCAATATCGGCCGCCGCCTTACCTTCCTGCCCGGGTGTATTTTGATCTTTTTGGGACTGTTTAAAATTTGTTAACCGGAATCCACTGACAAAGTTAATTTAAAGAGCTATGAATAAGGAGGGAAATTTATGCCAGTGATCGGCCTTACCGGAAATATCGGCAGCGGGAAAAGCACCGTCGCCCGCCACCTTAAAAAATTGGGGGCAAAAATCATCGACGCCGACCAGGTGGCCCGGGACGTAGTCCGGGCAGGCACCCCGGCCCTTAAGGAGATCGCTGCAAACTTCGGACCGGAAGTTCTAGATACTGACGGCACCCTGGACCGTAAGAAACTGGGCGCCATAGTCTTCACCGACCCCCGGGCCAGGGCCAGGTTAAACCGGATCACCCACCCGCGCATCAAGGAAACCATATCCCGGGAAATTAAAAAGCACCGGTTAAATCAATCCCGGTGTAAAGAGGTACTGGTCATAGACGTTCCCCTTTTATTCGAAGCCGGTTTAGAGCACGACGCTGATGAAATATGGGTGGTTAAAATAAATGGGGACAAGCTGGTGCAGCGGTTGGCGGAAAGAGACGCCCTCAGCCCGGAGGAAATCCGCAAGCGGGTGGCAGCCCAAATGCCGCAGGAAGAAAAATTAAAATATGCCACGCGGGTAATCGACAACAGCGGTGACCTTTACGAAACTGAAAAACAGGTAGACCATTACTGGTTGGCTTTTATAAATAAACATTTTCCGGATACCGGCGGCATATAACCATACTGATAGCAAGTATTAAACGGCGGAGTGAACAGATTGACCACGCTTTGGGGGAAAAAATTCAACCGGGGAAAATTTAAAAAACGGGCTTTACTGTTTTTGTTTTTATTTTTGGTGGTGGTAAATATTGATCACATCGGGCGTTGGTTTTACCCGTTTCATTACCGGGATCTTACTTTGCAATACGCCCGGATTTATAATGTAGATCCTTTATTGCTGGCAGCGGTCATGAAAGCTGAAAGCAACTTCGACCACCGGGCGGTATCAAAAAAAGGCGCCCGGGGCTTGATGCAAATCATGCCGGACACCGGAACCTGGATCGCCTCCCGGATGGGCGATGCCGCCTTTGACCCCGAAGTTTTATTTGAACCGGAAACCAGCATAAAACTCGGCGCCTGGTATATCGCCGACTTAAGAAAGGAATTCCGGGGCGACACCATCCTGGTGCTGGCAGCCTATAACGGTGGAAGGGGCAACGTAAAAAACTGGTTTGAAGGAAAAGAACATTCCGGAACTTTAATTAAAATCAAGCAGATTCCCTTTCCGGAAACCCGCCATTATATCAAAAAGGTCCTCTGGTACCACCGGATTTACAACCTCCTGTACCGCTGATAAAAGAAGGCCTGATTAAACGGTCCCCGCTCTTTAAAAAAACTTTTAATCCGCCGGGCGGCAGGTTATTCTGTCCAGGCACGCACCGCTTTGCCGTTCAGATAATCAAACCGCTTACCCTGATAAATATCGTACCGCTCCAGGTAATCTTCTATTTTTTGCTTTACCGCCCACCAGCTGGCTCCCCAGTTGGAAAAAAGCAGGTTTTCCCGCGGGCCTTTCCCCACCAGTCTCTGAATAACCACGGCCGGGTCCAGATACTCCAGAAATAACGCCACCCTGGCCACATATTCATCCAGAGAAATAATTGATATCCCTCCGCGTTCGTACATGTCACCCAATACCGTACCCCGGACCACGTAAAGCGAGTGCAGCTTAACGTATTCTACTCCCAACGTGGAAATAACCTTGGCGTTTTCCGTGACATCCTCCCGGTCGTCCCAGGGCAGGTTCAGAATCAAGTGCGCACACGTCTCAAAACCGTATTTTTTCACCCTTAAAACGGCATCGATAAATTCAGCCAGGGTATGCCCCCGGTTTATCCTGGCCAGCGTACGGTAATTTACCGTTTGCAGGCCGAGTTCTATGTTTATGTCAAGTTTTTTTTGCTCCTTAAGCCCGGCTAAAAAATCCAGGTAACGTTCGTTGACACAATCAGGTCTGGTAGAAACGGATATGCCCACCACATCGTCCTCACCGGCTGCTTCAAGCAGGTTGACTTGAAACCGGTCCAACGGCAGGTAGGTGTTGGTAAAAGCCTGAAAATAAACGATAAATTTCTGGGCTTTAAAACGCTTTCTAAAAAAAGCCTTGCCTTCCGCAAGCTGGTGTCTAACAGAGAAGGTATTGGCCAGGCAATCAAAGCCCGAACCGTCTTCATCACAAAATATGCACCCTCCCCGCCCTAAAGTGCCGTCCCGGTTCGGACAGGTGCCCGGCAAATTAACCGGCAGTTTATGCACTTTGGCACCGAACTTCTCCACCAAATGCCGGGAATACTGCCTGTAGCGATCTTCTTTCAAAAAGCACTCCCTCCCAAACAGTCTGATTATGATAATTATTTTAAATTTTCTTTTACCAGAACGGCAACCGTGCTAAAAAACGATGGCATATCACGATCTACTTCCTCTGCTGCCCGGTCGATCAAGCGGGCAACTTTTTGGGTATCGATGTCCACCCGGTGCCTTAACTGCATCTGAATCCGGTATTTCCGGGCCAAAATTTCCGGCGTGGTCTTTTCTAGTGCAATCATTCCGGAAAATTTTTCCACCCGACGTTCCAAATTAATGCTCATTTTCTCCGGCCATAAATGATAAAGCACCGTATTAACCTCTTTAATCAAATGCTTATTTGAAAAGGCGCCGGCAATCTTTTCACCGAAATTTCCCGCTGCACTGATTAACAGTTCCACACCCATTTCAATGATATTATGTGCCTTCCACCAACCCATCTCCACGGGAATATTACATGCCTCCACCGTTTCTGAGATAAACGGCCTGGCTTTCTCGAAACAATACCCTTTTTCAAAATCCAAATATTTCTCGTCCCCGTAGTAATCCAACCCTTTCGGGTTAAACCCGTGGGTAAGCACCGCCCGGCCAAAATCAGACAAGAAATCATTGGTTTTAAGAAATTCAAATATTTCCATACCTTTACTATGCGCTTCAAAATGTGTAAAACCCCTACCAACAAGCATGTCTGGGAAGATGCTGCCCAGAGTGACGGTATCTCTCTGCTGCTCCAAAACATTTTCGGCAAAAAAAACATGGGTTTGTGGATACAAAAGTATTGTCCTCCCGTAAAATTATGGTTTCATAATTAAATTTTTAATAACACTAACAAAGACTGCTCCATCTGGCAATACACAAAATATCCATACCTACGGCATGGATATTTCCGGAGCTGAAAAATTTGATTATGAAAATTATTCATATGTATTTGAGGATAGTTCTTTAATAGTTTGATTTAAGAAATCCTCTTCCGCCTTCCGGAAGCAAAGGAGACTCATTGCCACAGCCTTGCTTTTATATGACGATTCTTTGCTTTCAGAATAAAAAGAGTAAATACTTTCTAATCTTCTTATATTTTTCTTAACCGTAACCAATCTTTTGTTTAAACAATCAATTATTTCCCCGGAGTTCAAAAGATCAGAAGTTTCCAGACCGATATTTAAGTCCAAATAATACCATTCAAAACCGGCGAGAAGTCTTTTGGAAGTCTCAGCCAAGGCTGTCTTACCTTGCCGGGTAATATAATACCTTTTTCTATCGGGCATTTTACCTTCTTTTTCTTTTTTAGAATAAACCAATTTTTTATCTTCTAATTTCTTCAGTACCTGGTAAATAGAGGCTACCCCGATCTTGACCCAATTTCTCATGCCGCGTTGATCAATTATTTTATCAATCTCATAAGCATAGGATGGCTTTTCGTTGACAATACTTAACAATATTACTTCTATGTTCGACAGTATTTGTATTTGTAACATTTACATACCCTCACCCTCTATCAATTCAAAAAACAAGCAAATAATTTTTAAAACCCCATACAACGCAACTAGTTAATTTATGTTTTATTATTATATATAGTAGGATATTTGTCAACATTTTTTTGCAATTTGTTTTATTCTGTAAATGTTATGTTGAATTTACTCTGATAAAATATCACTTATTTCCTTTAATTTCTTAAAATCCTCCGGCGTGTCAATATCAAAAACCGCCGCTTCATCTTGTATCTGCAGGTAATCCACTTTGCTCCCCAGTCTTTTCAGTATGTGTCGCGCACCTTCATCTCTTTGCAGCATTTGTAAATCCTTGCTTAAATCACCGCTGATTATCACCGGATGCCCGGGTGCACCGTTATAAACCGGGCGCAGGGCCAGACAGCGCCTTTTTTTAAACTCATCGAGCACTGTGTTTATCAAAGAAGCCGAGATAAGCGGCTGGTCAGCCATAAACACTGCCAGGGCAGAAGCATTTTTATCGGCCGCTGCGGCCCCCAAGGCCAGGGAAGTTCCTTGACCCTGCTCATAACGGGGATTGAAAACGATCTTAACAGGTAAGTCATTGAGGGCAGCGGATATCTCATGTTTCATATAACCGGTCACCACCAGCACTTCAGCTACCGATGAAGCCAAAACGTTTTCTGTGACGATACGTACCAACGGCCTGTTTTCCAATGCAAGCAGTTGCTTGGGAACGCCCATTCTGGTAGACATCCCCGCGGCAAGAATCACTGCTGAAATCATATTACCTGTTCACCTCTGTATAATGTTAATTACTGTTACTCAACTATTCCATCATGTCCAGCACCGGCTTTTCCGCGACAGCCGATCCGAGGATAACTTTTCTTACCTTCTCACCCAGGAGCAACCTGCCCAACCGGTATCCCTCGTTCACATCTTCCAGGCAGTCCACCTTATTAATGAATGCTATAACTCTTGCCCCCAAAGGGATCTTGCGCAACAGCCCCTGGGGGTGATTAATTAAACCGGCGATCATTTCCACATCGATAACACTACCCATCTCCCGGCCTGTCCGGGCAGAAACGACCCCGGGACGGTGTACGTTTTTGTCGTCCAAAGTCTTACCAATAATATCAGCACCAATCACAACCACCAGCACAGTTGTTTGTCCGGGAATAACCGGTTCATACTCCAGATGACCCTTTAACGGAAGCCTTTTGGAACCGTCAGCTTCGACCAAAATAAAACTAGCGTAATTGTGAAGCATTCTTACTTGCCCGGAAGTAATTCCTTTTACCTTATTATTGTCTGACTTCCCTGATACTACCACCGGCCTTAATCCTGTTTCCAAGTACCGTTCCAACTCCGTTTCCGCCGGCTCTCTTCCTTCTAACATTATCAAGGGATATTTTTCAGGCGGCATAAAAATCTTGGTTGTAGTGGTAATAATAACCTTGCAAGAATATGGTATCTCTTCAGCCAAACGAAACATGAGGGTGGTCTTACCACCCCCACCTATAAAGGATACTATTTCACGTTTTCTTAAACCCAGAACCTGGCATATTTTCACAAGTAATGAAACACCACCGGCTCGATGGCTTTCTTTCGCCCCCTTAAATTTAAACACTTACTTCATTATACGATAAACAATTCACTATTAACAAGCGTGACACGGGGACGGTTCTTCGTGACACGGGGACGGTTCTTTTGTCACGATCCGTCACCGTATTACGCTTTATCCAACACTTGCAACGCTGGCGGGAAAGGCGACAACACCCGCTTTAAAATTCCGTGAACATAGGCAATCAAAACGCCGTAATTGACTATAGGCACCCCCGCTGCCTGTACCTGCATGATCCGGTGCATCATTTCCTTGCGGTTAATCATACAGGCACCACAGTGAACGACAAGCTGGTACTGTTCCAGGTTTTCCGGCAGTCCAATACCGCTGGACCAATCAAAATGAAGTTCGCCGCCCACCCTTTGACGCAACCAGCGGGGGATTTTTACCGTACCGATGTCGTCCTCCACCCGGTGGTGGGTACAGGCCTCAGCAACCAACACCCGGTCCCCGGGCTTTAAGTTTTCCACTGCCTTCGCTCCCTCCACTAAAACCTTCAGGTTTCCCTTGTAACGAGCAAAAAGAATTGAGAACGAAGTCAAGGCTATTTCTTTGGGGGTATCGGCATTCACCTTTGAAAAGACTTGAGAGTCAGTCACAACTATTCTCGGTTGCCGTTTTAAATCGGTAAACGCCTTTTTCAGTTCCCGCTCTTTTACCACCAGGGCACAAGCGTCATTATCCAAAATATCCCGGATTGTTTGTACCTGTGGTAAAATCAGCCTGCCCTTGGGAGCCGCCAAGTCGATGGGAACTACAAGCACCACTATATCACCAGGATTGATCAGATCACCAATAATAGTTGGAGCGGTCCACTCCTTCGGTGCTGACCTGATCAATTCTTTTTTTAACTTCTCTATCCCCTGCCTGGTAACCGTGCTAACGGGCACAACTTTTATGTCCAACTTTTCTTCCAGTTCCACCGGCGCAAAGGCAGGTTTCAGGTCAATTTTGTTTAACACCCCTACTACCGGGATACCCTGCTCCTTTGCTTTTTCAATTATGTCTAACTCATATTCGCCGGTATCCTGTCCGGGATCGAGCACCAATACCATCAAGTCTGCTTTATCGAGTACGCCGACAGTTTTTTTAATTCTCTTTTCCCCCAACTCACCTACATCATCCAGGCCGGCGGTATCTATGATTACCACCGGCCCTACGGGCAGTATCTCCATTGACTTGTATACCGGATCCGTCGTGGTGCCGGGCACCTCCGAAACAATTGCAATGTCCTGATTGGTTAAGGAGTTAATTAGGCTTGACTTTCCCGCGTTGCGCCTGCCGAAAATAGCGATATGCAACCTGCTGCCGCGTGGCGTTACATTTAGACCGCTTGTACTCACATTTTATCATCCTCTTTTAGAATTTTGCTTCGGGTATACCAGATGGTTAATCGCCAGGGGTAAATATCAACTCCAAATCTTCCGAGCAGAGGTTCATATTATTATTATTATGTATTTTAAACGGCATCTCTAATACTCCTGCCAACTATTATACTTGCTTTAGAAATTACCTTCTGGTATAATTACGCTTGCGAGGACGGCAGTTAAAAAAATATAACTTAAATCAATATGTCGGAGTGGCGGAATCGGCAGACGCGCACGTTTGAGGGGCGTGTGGGTAACCGTGCGGGTTCAAGTCCCGCCTCCGACACCAGTTAAAAACCAAAAACCGCACCAAGCAGCTGGATCTTAATCACGACATCAACAGAATCATTTAAACCTTGATTTCATGGACGTAAGCGTCCATTATTTTTTTGCATGGAACGGGATCTTGGCGGTTAATCTGCTCATTTCTGGTGGCGGATAAATAATACTGCTATATCAAAAACATCCAGGACGGCTTAAACGGTATCGCCTGGCGTGACGACCGGCAGGTTATCCGGCTGCAAGCAGGACTGTCCGCCCGGCCCATAACCCTATTCTTTTGGCTTATTCGTATTATTTTCTAGTATTTTTCTAATTACTGTTAATTCGTTGGCAGTCCTTTTTTGGTAATGAATCAGTTTTAAGAATATAGTCAATATACCACCAATAATTGCTATAAGTATTATAAAATTAATCATTTGGACAATTACGGTAGCGTTAAATTCCATTATTCTACCTCCATTAAATACTTACTATAATTATAGATATTCCATTTTCCGCTCTGATAACCTTTGGTTATATATGTAAGAAAATATACTTTAAACAATATTTCCAAATGAAGGATCATTTCCTTCTACGTTACAAGAAACAATGGCAAAAATATATTCAGAATGGCTTCCTTCTTCCGATTACGAAGTAATCAATGCCCCTTCTTTTTCTTTTACTAAAATGGATAACCATAAAAAAGATTACGCTTACAGTGAAGTTTGGATTCCTGTCCGGAAGAAATAAAAACTAAAAACACAGTGGAGAGCGGCTGTCATCCTTCCGTTACTTGCCGGTTCTCAGTACAGGCATATCAGAGTTGTGCAAAACACCCTTGGACAGCGCAAAGCAACCAAGCGCAGCCAGCAATTCCCATAAGGCCAGCACCCCAAGTCCGATCAGTACACCGGTCCCCTCAATCATACTGCCAAGGATAATAGCGGCAATCAGACCGGGCAGCATAATGACGATCACCATAATGGTGTAAATGAAAATCAGGAGTCCGGCGCTGATGTCCGCGCCCGTCCAGCGTAGGGAAAGATAGTTGATGCCCAGCAATAAAAAAGAAAACAGGGTGTACACTGCAATGGCCGCAGCAACCAGCCAAAAAGGCTCTCCCATGATCAAGCCCGCGATACTGAAAACAGCCACGCTTTCCACCAGTACCCTAAACGCTATTTCCAGATTGCTCCAAACGATTTTCTGAAAAGAGCTTTCAGGAATCAGGTAGAGATAATGCATATAAAGCTCTTTGAGGCCGCGCCCGGTTCCGATCATAAAAACCTGTATCCACATCAGGATTTGCAGCAGAATAAGGGTCCCGCCGTCCACGCCGCGTAGGAACCAAGAAAACAGGGCCGCGCCTAATACCACGATTATGGATGACACTCCCCAAAGACCGAGCCGGTTGGCACGAAAGGATTCCCGCAAGTGCTTATAAAAAATGGCACTGGTTCCGACACCGCCGATACCGGTTCTGGCAACCTTCACTTTTTTAGTTGATGAGACTTCAGGGTTGATCTGCCCTTCGGCCAGGACGCGCTTTTTCTCGAACGCGGTTTCCGTAGCGACCAGCACGTCTTCATAATAATCGGGATTGCTCAAGGCAATATAGAGGATCAGCAGTGCTCCGGACAGTACCAGCAGTCCGAAAAACAATAACCCGCTACCCGTATCGCCGGAAATCAGGGAAACGGTGCCTGCCGACGCCCAGCCGGCCACAGGCGTCCAAGCGGCGAGCGGCGAACGCAGCGTATTTTCCAACGCCGGAAGAAGAGCACCCGTTCCTGCAAGCTGCACGCCGGTATAAACAAGCAGTGGGAGAAAGGCCGCAACGGCCAGTATTCGGACCGCCAGTTTCCGCCCCGGTTTTCCGTTGGTCAGGCTGTAGATCAAAAGCGACAGGATTTGAAGCACACCGACGGCCAGCATAAAACCGAGCAGTACCAGGAGTACCGCATCAAACCCTACCCCAAAGCCTGTGCTGAGAGAATTGCTTTGAAACAGGATAAAAAAACCTGCCAGGAAAGCCGTTTTCGCCATACGCACGATGCCGTACATCAGGATCAAGCGGGAACTGACCGGTGAAACAAACAGTAAATTGACATCGTTCATGTCGAAAATAACGTCTCCGTTGGCCAGGCCCTTTTGGATGGCAATCACGATAAAAAAAAGGATGAATAGGAACAGGATCCCCTTGAGCCAGACGAGCTCAAGGGAACCAGTCTCGCTTTGCCGTGTAAACAGGGAAAGGATAAAAATCCCGCCAATCCCTGCAATCACAAGCACCCATAACGCTAGCTTCGCAGGTTTCCGCCGAAGCTCCAGCAGAGTATTTTTGGCGCTTTTGGCCAGCAGAAAAACAAGACTGTTCATGGAGTGTCCTCCTGGCTTTTTCCTTCCGTGATGGTGAAATATACGTCTTCAAGGCCTTGACCGGCCGCGAGGTCCGTACGGCGGTAAACGCGCGCGATCCGCCCCTTAACCATGATGTAGGTTACATCCCAGTCTTCTTCCACGCTTTCGATCATATGGGTGCTGACAAGCAGGGCACAGCCGCTGTCCCGCAGCTTAGCAATGACCGCTTTCAGTTCGCGGATCCCATGCGGGTCAAGACCGACCAGCGGTTCATCCATAATGACAGCTTTGGGCTGGGACAGGAGCGCACAGCAGACACTGACCTTTTGCTGCATTCCTTTGGAAAGCTCTTTACCCAGCTTCATTTTTTTATCGTCCAGCTCAAAGCGGCGAAGCAAGGCCTCCCCTTTTTCCTCCCAGGCCTCCAACCGGTACGCTTTAGCAATGAACTCAAGATGTTCCGCCACCGTCAGCATCGGGTACAACACGGGAAACTCCGGCACATACCCCAAAAGCCGTTTCGCCTCCACCGTATGATTCTCATGTCCGTTGATGGTAATAGTACCTTGGAAACGCAGGAGGCCGCAAACAGACTTGATCAGTGTTGATTTGCCCGCGCCGTTGGGGCCGAGCAGTACAGCCAGCTCGCCGCGGCCCACGGACAGATTGATGTTGTCATTGGCCGCCAGCTTGCCGTATTTTTTGGTCATGTTCCGGACGTCAATCATATAAAAATCTCCCTTACTGCGATAGAAATATTATTACCGAAAATGTTGCAGATAACAAAAACGAACCCATTACAAATCTACCTAATGCTTCAAAGTTTTCAGATGGAGCAATATACATGGTAATGAAATTATATATCATAAGGGGAAATAAAATAAGATTAAGAAAACCCTGGATAAAATTTTCTTTTGATTATTAAAAAACCACAAGCTAAAAGCTAAAAAGCTTATGGTTTCTGAGTCCAGGTTCTTATGAAACTGGTAGGTACTGGTGTGGAAATTATCGCAATATTCAACAACTTAATAACTTAAGTACCCGGTACACTCTTTTACGGCCTGAATTAGTTGGGCCTCGTCGGGCATGTAAAACTGTTCCAGGGGCGGACTGCAGGGAACAGGTATATCGGGCGCCGTCACCCTTTTAACCGGGGCCTTGAGGGCGCTGAAAGCTTCCTCGGCCACCAGGGCGCAGAATGGCCGATTTCAAGAGTCCCTTAGCATCAGCCGCAGTCCCGGGCATGACCACTTTCAACCCCGTGCTGTGGGCGGACCAGGCCTCCAGGTTGTGGGAAAAAAAGAGGGTGTATTTAATACACCCCCCCATCCAAAGACGGTTCTAACTCAATCTTGTTGCCATACTATTTAGATACTACTATTATTATCTAAGGTTTTAAGAAAATGCCCCTCCTGGGCGAAACGGTTATACCCGTCTTGCTTCTAATGTGTTTTACCCAAATAAGAGGCTGTCCATTAATATCCTATTCAATATCTTTATCGATTTCTTTTTTCAGTTTATCTCCTTCTGTGCGACCCCGTTTGTAAGTTTCTAAACCAGCTTTGCGTATAACCATTGGTTTATATTTACCATTGTAATCCCTATCAGCTATCAATGAATCTGCCATACCTCTTCTAAACGGATAGCCAAGACCGTCCTCCTCAGCTTTTTTCTTGATTTCATCTCCTTCAAGGCGACCTTGTTTGTAAGCATTTCTAGCAGCATCCTTATGCGGTAAATCAAATGGTATATAACCATCATAATCTTTTCTATCTTCTAACAAAGAATCCGAAACGCCTCTCTTATATATTTCTAATTGACGGCTTGGAATATTTCTTGCCATTTAATTCTCACCATCCTAAATTTGTTTTATTTATTGCACAGCAGAACCGTCTCTATCATTTTTAATAATTAAAACAACAAGAACAATCCCTAGTATGGCTATTGCTATGGCTACTTGTATGGCTTAACTTCCTCAATAATAACCAAGAACCCGATTTCTCTACTCATGTAATTTTACAACTTTCCGCAAACCTAATGATGGTTACCAAAATACCGGATAAAATCAATAATTTTATTAACCTTCTTGCATCACCACCTGTAAAAATTGTATGACATTTCAATTTTTACTTCACGAATATTTTCCTAATTTGATTCTAACACCCACCAATGATCGGAGTTAAATATTTATTATCGATTGCATTAATAGAAAATAACTATAGGTGCCGGGCGTGACACGGGGACGGTTCTTTTGTCACGTTTTTCGTTTTTTCCACGTTCTATTTCCCATCGCGGGCCGTAAAGCAATTTCTTTAATTCCCAGCTTGGCGCCGAATTCTAAAACAAAACTTACTTCCAGGCCTTTATTTTCATAGCCCCTGTATTTTCCGTCCCTTACATTTGTCCAGTGGGCACAGGCAACCGGGCAAGAAAAACAAGCCAGGTCCTTTTCTTTATATTTTTTTTCAAAAACTCTCCGGCCCCTCGTATCCACCCAGTCGTCAAAATATCCACGGGTAAAATTATGCCCGGGAAGAGCACCGATTTTGTTGTACGGGTCGGCAACCACTATGCTACCGTAACGTTTAGTGTAACCGAAAGTGCCATCGTTAATGACCTTTTTAAAAGCTTCGTTCATAATTCCGGCGAAACTGCGGCGGTTAGCTACCCGCACTTTACCCGTTCCACGAATGGTTTTTTATTTTATTAAACATCCCATTCCAGCACTTTACTTAAAAACCCGGCAAGCTCCACTGTTTCGGGCCAGGTGAAAAGCTTTTCACTGTCACCACACTCCGCTAACCTGCCGTTTGCAATAAACATCAACTTGTCGCAGGCCTTTTTGGCGAAACCCATTTCGTGGGTTACAAGAATAATGTTCAATCCATCGTTTCTAAGTTCGTTTAATATATCGAGGACTTCACTGGTGAGCTCCGGATCCAGGGCGCTTGTCGGTTCGTCAAGCAAAAGCAGCTTTGGTTTTACCGCGACAGCCCTGGCGATGGCAACTCTCTGCTGCTGGCCGCCGGAAAGCTCATGAGGAAATTTGTACCTGCTCCCGGATAGTCCGAATCTGTCGAGCAAATTGTCCGCGGCTGTTCCCGCACTGGTTTTTGTGTACCCGTGGACATTTACCAGCGGCAAAATGATATTCTGTCTGGCGGTAAGGTGATTAAACAGGCCCTTGGACTGGAACACAAAGCCGATTTTCCGGCGATACTGGATCAAATGCTTTTCATCATAGCTGACTTTATTCCCATCAAAAGCCACTTCACCGGATGTCGGCGCTATAAGCCCTCCGAGGATTCTTAACAGGGTGGATTTTCCTCCCCCGGACGGCCCGATGATGGCCAGGGCATTGAAATCTTCCCTGTAAGTAATACCATCCAGCGCCTTGCCCCCGTCTGAAAAAGTTTTAGACACACCTGCAAGTTCAATTCTCATAGCTGAATCTGCTTTCTAGATACCGTGTATACATTGAGATCGGAAAAGTCAGTGACAGGTACAAAAGGCCCAGGAAGATGTAGCTTTCAAAAATAGCAAAATTTGAGGCGCTGATTTCTCTGATGGTCTGGGTCAGCTCAATAACCGAAATCAGAGACAGCAGCGAGGAATCTTTGATTATAGAGGCAAATTGTCCGGCAAGGGAAGGCAGGGTACGTTTTATGATCTGCGGCAGGACTATCAGGCGCATCGTCTGTCCGCTTTTTAGGCCAACCGCCTTGGCGGCCTCCAGCTGGGTACGTTCGATTGAATCAATGCCTCCTCTTATTATTTCAGAAATATATGCTCCTTCAAAGATGGAAAGGATCAGGACCCCGGCTAAAAACCTGTTGTCCACACCCCATGCGGTACCAATGATATAGAAAAACAGGTAAACCTGCATGATCATAGGCGTACCCCTGAAAAACTGTACATATGCTTTGGAAAAATAAGAAACAGCTAAAATCCGTACATTATTCGCAAGGGCAGCTAAAAAACCCAGAAACAGGCTCACCACAAGGCTTGCCAGACTTAGCGCCACGGTAGCGGCAAAGCCTTGAGCCAACCTGTACCGGAATGACCACAGGAAGCTGAAATCAAACTCCATTCCCAGGCGCTTGAGCGAAAAAAGAAAAAACAACATGAAAAGAACCACTGCGATTATGATATTAAAAGCTTTCTGGAGAAAAGTCGCTTCGTTATCGATGCTTCTGATAAAAAGCCTGTAAATTGGCATGGTTTCCCTCTTATTTATTCAAATTTGAAAAGAACCACTCAAAGCCGTTCTTATCAAAGGCTTTCTTTTCCTCTTTCAGGTATTTTTCAGTAATTGCATCAAAACCATTTTGGGCATAGAAGATATCAACAAATGCGTTTATTTGCTCCAGTAGTTCCTGGTTGCCTTTCTTTACGCCTACACCCCAGTATTCTACACCCTGGAAGGGTATGAAAACCGCTTTTGTAGTATCCGGATTTTTCTTATTATTCCTGTAAATTGTTAGCTGATCATATATGAAGGCATCTGCTTTTCCCTGTGAAACCTCTGTAACACAGGCACTTTCGTCTGGAAATGGTACGATTTTAGCCTTTGTAAGATTCTTTTCGGCATAGGTTTGCCCGGTTGAACCGGTCTTCACAGCAACTGTTTTCCCTTCCCGGTTCAGGTCCTCTGCCTTGCTGACGTTTGACCTGCTGTTTACAAGCAGTGCCAGAAGAGATTTTGCGTATGGCTTGGAGAAGTCTATCTTTTCAACTCTCTCTTCCGTTATCGTCATGGAGGAAATTACCATATCGACCTTGCCGGTCTGCAGCGCCGGGATCAGTCCATCCCAACCGATATTTTCAATTTTTACAGGCCTGCCGGCATAATCGCCGAAAGCTTTTGCAAAATCAACACTTACACCGGTTGGTTTACCGTACTCGTCCTTTGTTTCAAAAGGAGGGTACGCAAGCTCCATACCGACAATAAGTTCATTTGATTCTTCTTGTCCACATCCGCATACAATAAAAACAGCACAAATAAAGATTATAATTATATAAATCGACTTCCTCACTGAAAATATCTCCCCTATCTCTCATATACAGAGGTTAAAATTTTTATTCTAAATCACCCATTAAATTTTCTAACAATAAGACTCTATTGCATTTGCAGGGCATACCTTCAAACAACTTCCACAAACATCACATTTATCTACATCAATTGCATACCCCTCTTCAGTTTGGTATACTGCTTTAAAATTAATTGATTGACATTTTTCTTCACATTTACCACATTTGATACATCTTTTTGCATCAATCATCAATCCTTTAAACCGGTCAGGAAAATTTCCAAAATTAAAATGTTTTCTTATGATCTTGTGGTCACGGCTATTACAATCATAATCATAATTGTAATAATCACCCTTAAAACTATAGATGCAAAATGTAACCGTATCCGGATATTTGATGGTGTCTTTTATTCCTAATTGAAAAACTGGTTTCTTACTTGCTTTTTCCTTCAGTTCTTCAAATGATATTTCTTTCACATTGCCAGTTGCTTTTATGGTATATCCCGGTTCAAAGTTCGGCAGACCATCTTCTCCTATTTCTACATGCGGAGATGCCGACATGCCGCATATGGATAACTTTCCGGTTTCTTTCAATTGTATGTAAAATGGTTTTACCGTCATAGTCCGAAAATATAATCCCTCTTCATCCCATGCAAACAAATGGGCGATCCTGGTTTCCGGATAATCACCATCAATTGTGGCAAATGTTAAACATCCTATCTCATCAAATATTTGGTAAATTTCTTCAATTGTCATGATTTATACATCCCCCTGATCCGTGTTACGCATTTTATTTGACATCTAACTATATGTTTAAAAAAAATGAATCTATAACTAACGAGATTCATTTTTTCTTATCCAGTTGTGAATTTACTTTATGCAATAACGTTTCGAAAATTTCTGGTTCTTCGTCAGTAAAACCACCATAAAGCAGTGCATTGATCTTTTTTGAAATATCTTCAAAAATTGGTCTCAGTTCTAATCCTTTATTGGTTAATTTTATATAGGTCACCCTGCTGTCCGTGCAACTTTTTTCTCTTTCGACAAAATCATACTTTACAAGAGAAGGAACGATCCCTTTAATTCCATGATTTTCTAATTCCCTAATAATAAATCTGTTTGCTTTTTCTCTTATTCTGCTTATTAAGGAAAGTGCATTTCCTTTTTTCACGCGGGCGTGACACGGGGACGGTTCTTTTGTCACGTTTTTCATTTTTTCCACGTTCTATTTCCAATCGCGGGCCGTAAAGTAACGTTGCACTACCCTGTTAATAAATTCACGTGACAACGGGGGGTTGGTTCCTGACTTAACCGGCAGGGCTTCCTCGTAAAAACGGTCCGGGAAAACATATTCAGCTTTTTTCTCACCCGCGCGCACATTAAATTCATGCTGGAGATCCCAGATTTTTGAAGCGGCCGCCAAAACTTCGTGTTCGGTATTAGGGTAACCGGTTAACGCTGTCAACGCCCGCGCGTAAAAATCGGCGCCCAGCGATCTATGGACGGGCGGTCTGATGCACAGGCCGACCGAATTAATAATGGTAATCAAGTCTTCGGCATATTTTGCCATCAAGGAAATATCAACTTTATAGGGGGGCGCACCGAATATTGCTTCTTTTAAATTTTCAGGCATATCCAAATTGCTGATTATGTTTTCTGTCACAGCAATTTCTTCTTCAAAACAATCGCGCACCCGGCCTAATAAATTATCCACCGGTGACCTGGTACGTAGATGATCCCCGCTTCTGGTGTTGGTAAGATATCCTAACATCCATACATCCCATTTTCCCCTGGGATCCCGTACCGGTATCTCTACTCCTTTAATGTGCATGGCATAGCGCTCACTACCGGGAATGTTTAAAGAGGCATTCTTTACACCTTCAGCCAGTACGTCCCCAATGCCTTTTCTTTGCCCAATATATTCTAAAAGCTTAATAATACCCGGAAAATCACCCCATGTGCCGGGTACTTCCGCGCCGAATTTACCAAGTAACCCGTTTTGATTCGCTTCAATGGCAAAGGCTACTGCACCGGAGGCGGAAATGACATCCATACCGTATAGATTACATACTTCCGCGCATTTTAAGATTTCGGCAATTTCTTTAATTCCCAGCTTGGCGCCGAATTCTAAAACAAAACTTACTTCCAGGCCTTTATTTTCATAGCCCCTGTATTTTCCGTCCCTTACATTTGTCCAGTGGGCACAGGCAACCGGGCAAGAAAAACAAGCCAGGTCCTTTTCTTTATATTTTTTTTCAAAAACTCTCCGGCCCCTCGTATCCACCCAGTCGTCAAAATATCCACGGGTAAAATTATGCCCGGGAAGAGCACCGATTTTGTTGTACGGGTCGGCAACCACTATGCTACCGTAACGTTTAGTGTAACCGAAAGTGCCATCGTTAATGACCTTTTTAAAAGCTTCGTTCATAATTCCGGCGAAACTGCGGCGGTTAGCTACCCGCACTTTACCCGTTCCACGAACGGCGACAGCTTTTAAATTTTTACTGCCCATTACCGCCCCCAATCCGGTCCGGCCCCACGCACCATGGTAATTATTCTGCACCGAGGCAAAACGAACAAGTTTTTCTCCCGCCGGACCAATACCGGCAACTTGATAATCGCTTCCTTTCTCCCACTTTATCCGTTCTACAGTTGCACAGGCATTTAAACCCCAAAGGTGTGTGGCATTTTCAATGTTTATTTGGTCATTATTTATCGTGATATAAACCGGGGTGGAACTCATACCGGTCACTACAACATGACTATAACCCGCAAATTTTAATGCCGCCCCCCAAAGTCCTCCGCTGTTACTGGTACCAAACCGGTTGCTCAGAGGGGACTTGGAAGTAAGTTCAGTGCGTGCGGCAGTAGGCAGCAGAGTCCCGACAAACGTACCCACGCCGAAGATCAGGTTATTTTCCGGTCCCAATGGGTCTACCTCCGGTGGTGTAAGGTCTACCAGCAGTTTCGTATTTACACCCAGCCCTCCTAGATAATCCCGGTGAAGTTTTGTCGCGTCTTCAAGATTTATTTTTTTGCTGCTTAAATCAATTTTTATGATCTTAAACATACCTGCTTACCTCTTTTCCTTTACCAATGCTTTACTGGTGCAATAGGCAGCGCACAGACCGCATTCAGTACAACCAGGTTCATATCTAATGCTAAAATGGGCTCCCAGCTCGTTTTTATTCTCTATTTTTATCAAAGATTTTGCTGGATTAAATTCACCTTCATTGGCCCAGGAACAAATCATCTGGCAAATTCGGCACCCGGTGCAGAGCTCCTCATAAATATTAATCTTCCAAGACAATGTAAACACCTTCTACCTTCTATTTTTCAGTTGCATAAAACTTAGCCATACACAAGACACAAGACGACCGTGTTTCATTAACGGCCGCCCCATTTTCGTTTTCATTACGTTTTTATCGTGACAAAAGAACCGTCCCCGTGTCACGTCGTAACAAAAGAACCGTCCCCGTGTCACGCCTGTGCAAGGTGGTGAAACACCGCCTCTAAAACCCCGCCGCCAACCGCCAGGGCTTTTTCAGAAATGGTGTCATATTCCGCGTCCGGACGCGGATCGATATCGCCAATCTTGGTTCCCCGGGATACTTGGATGCCTTCTTTGAGCATACCTCTGATCACACCCGTTATTTCCGCCCGGACCGGGGTATCTGCTATTGAAGCCACTACGTCCCCTTTTTGGACCTGGTCCCCTATCGACCGGTGCGGCAGCATCTTCCCGGACGCCGGCGCCCGCAATAACCTTTCCAGGGCGTAGCCGTCGACTGCTCCCGGGGTGCGGGTATCCGGTATGGCACTACCGTTGTAGATCACCCGGCCCAGGTGGTGCCCACGACAGGTTTCAATTACCGCGTGCACATCCCGACCGGCGGTGAAACCCGGCCCCAGGCCTATTACCAGCGGGGCTTCGTTTATGGTGGTATCCGTATGGCGTTTGGTCATTTTACCGTCCACTACTATTTCAGGATGTAATTGCTGCACTACTTTGGCTTCGGGGTCGATCAGTACCGGAATAATACCATCATTCAACAGTTCCAGAGCATGTTCCACCGATTCGGCCAGGCGGGCTTCTGTGTCTTCTACTTTGATTTTGCCTTCGTATACTGCTTCGGCAAAGGATACGGCTCTTCTGACTACCAGTGGCTGGTTAATTTCGGTCATGATTGTGTTCAAACCGCATTTGTTCAGCCGGTAGGCGACTCCTGTGGCGAGGTCCCCGGCGCCTTTTATGATTGCTGTGGTTCGATTTTTAGTCATGGGTTACACCACCTTGGATAATTTGGTTGTAGGTGTTTACCGGTTCGATGAATACTTCCATTATTCCGCCGCAGACCATACCGTCTTCGGCTGCCAGGTCGTGGTTCAGATTGGTTTGGTGCAGGTACGGTATTTTTTGTTCAATTACTTTTAGGGCCGCCCGGCTGACCTGGGATTCACCGGTGCCGCCGCCTATAGTTCCCAGGGTGCGGCCGTCCGGGTAAATTAGCATACGGGCGCCAGCTTTACGGGGAGTAGAGCCGCTGGTTCTAGTGATGGTTGCCAGTGCTGCCGGGAAGTTTTGTTGCGCGGCCTCTAATGCTTTTTGCAAGGCTTCCCGGTCGGTGACAGTTGGTACTTCGGTTTTGTGTTTGTCGGTTGTTTTAGTAGGACTGTTTTTCAGGGAGTTAGTGTTTCCGCCGCGTCGAACTTTGATCATTTCGGCGGCAATGCTTACGGCGATTTCTTCCGGGGTCTGCGCTCCTATGTCCAAACCTAACGGCATGTGTACCTGGTCGATTTTTTCGAAGTCAACGTTTTCTGCAATTAGTTTTTGTCTGGCCATGCCGATTTTTCTTCTGCTACCAACCATGCCCAGGTAGGCCAGTGGGTATTTAATGGTTTTGCGCAGGCAGTCCAGATCGTGCTTGTGTCCTCTGGTTATAATTATGACACTGCTTTCCGGCCCCAGGGTCAGATTTTTTTCCAGGTCGTCAAAGCTACAGCAAATGATCCGGTGGGCTTCGGTATGCCGTTCGGCGGATGCGAATTCCGGCCGGTCGTCGATTACGGTCACCCGGTATCCGAGCATCCGCCCGATTGTTACCAGGGGCCGGGCGATATGCCCCCCACCCAGCAGAACCAGTTCGTGTGAAGATTGCTGCGGATCGATCATTACGGTGGCATTTTGTTCCGTCTGACCCGGATTGGTCAGATTGATTACTTCGAAGTTCCCGCGGGCATGGTTTTGCCGGATTTTTTCGGCTATTTGTGCTTCCAGCCAGGGTACTTTTAAGTCTCCTTGCTTCCCCGTTCCTTCCGGGGTAAAAATTCGCTTCCGTCCGAGCAAATTGTCAGGCAAGTTCTCTACGGCTATAACTGTTACTATAGTTGCTTCTGTATGGTAAAAATTTTTCATTTTTGTACTTACACCTCCTCCAAATTTCTTTTAAGCGTACAACCCTATTATAAGCCATAATTCTATTAAAAAACATATCCAATAGAGAACTTCCTGCTCCTGAATACTGTCAGAAAATTTTCGTGTTAAAAATCGCCCCAAGTGTTCAAATATTGCTCGTCCACACCAAGTCATTTCCGCTAATATGCGGACATCTCATAGTAAATAACGGGTATATACGAAAACAATCCCTGATCATTTAACTTGCGCTCTCAACTGCTTAACTACCAGCTATTATAAATAAAGTGTTCCCCGGCAGGATCAACTTCTATTATCTCCGTAATTCCGGCTACTTAATTAATATTGCAAATCATCCGGTTTAACAATCTTTACCGCGTCCTCTGGATGGTTAACCAGCTTCTACTTGTATCCCGACAACCAATTCATATGCTGTCCCCTATCTTTTAAATGAAATATTTATTACTAAGCGACATATAGAACCAGAAAACCGTGACAAAAGAACCGTCCCCGTGTCACGCCCGTGTTACACTCTAATTTCATTCATAACCTTTTTAAGGTTATCTAAATGTTTTATTACATCAATCCACCCTAATTTTTCATCATAAACATAAACGGTTTTTGAATAACAAGAAGTTCGGGCGGGTTCCTTTCGTTTTTTTGCCATAATTAATCACCCTTAAATGCATTCATTTTGCATTTCTATTGTTGCGGTACGGGTCCTGTAACTCTTTATAATGCTGCCTTTTCGCAAGAAACTCCTGTTTCTTACCTTTAAGAAAAATATCAAAGTGGTGCCGCCTGCCCTCATCACTAAAACGATGATTGTCTTCGGGATAAAATTCCAACTTAACCTCTTTTCCCTCTGTTTTAAATTTGCCGGTTGTACCACAGAAAGGACAAGTAATTTTATTTTCTTCATATCTAAGAATGTTGCTCCAGCACACAGGACATTCGTTTGCTTTGGGTGTCCTGTGGCACTCCGGGTCAAAAAGGGCCCGGCCCATTTGTCGTGCTTTTTTCAAATTAACCGGATCCTCCAAGACTTCAGCAGGGTTTGCCCCCAGAAAGCTGGCGCTGTCAACCAGATGCAAATTTAAAAACCTTGCCGTAAGGTTTAAAGCCGGTTCGGTGTAACCTTCCCAGCCGGGTACTCCGTAAGTAGCAACCGTCACGCAAGGCTTGCCGGAATATTGCTTATAATTATTACCTATCGAGAGAAACCTGTCTTGCAATTTTTTAATACTGCTGTGCGGTCCTAAAAAATAGCACGGGGCCGCGAAAACAACGGCATCAGCAAACCGGATTTTTCCCAGCAGGAAATTAAGATCATCGTCGATTACACAGGAAGCCTCTTTCGGTAAACAGGCGTAACAGGCCCTGCATCCCATAATGTTCAGGTCTGTCAACCTAATTAACTCCATCTGATCTGCTGCTCCTGCAGCCCCCATGATCACCTTAGTTAATATTTCACAGTTACCTAATTTCCTTGGCGAGGCAACAATCCCTAGAACTCGCTTCAACTGGCATTCCCTCCCGCATCAAGTATTTAAAAAACAACTGAGACTAAGTTTTTATTTGCCTATTTAATACGACAATAGTTTTGCATAGGCATATTACTTTCTGAGGTCGTGAAAACGTTTTGCTTTTAATTTATATACCGGCAGTGTTCCCGGAGGCACTACTTCCACATCCATATGTACCATAAAAGATACATGCAAGGAATCTGCCACCTTTTTCCGAACCTGCTCCCATTGCTCTTTCCCGATATCACTTTTGGGCTCTACCCGCACTTTCATCTTATCCATACCGTTATCGCCTTTTATTGCCATATACTCATAATTATTAGAACATTCTTTTATTCCCCGCAGTACATTTTCAATACCCGCGACGGATACACACACACCCCGTACTTTTATGATATCTCCCACTCGTCCTCTGAATCCTTTAAACTTACTGAGCGTCCTGCCGCACTTACAGGAAAAATCTGAATCTATGCCGTTAACGATGTCCCCGGTTTCAAACCTGATACAGGGATGGGTCTTGTTGACTAAATCAGTCAGTACCAACTTACCGCCCTTTCCAGGTGCCACCGGTTCGCCGGTCTCAGGATCCAACACTTCGTAATACAGCATGTCTTCGTTTAAGTGTCCCGTTCCTTCTTCACACGTCCAGGCGATACAATTGGTTTCCTGGGTGCCGCAATAATCAAATATTTTACTTCCCCACGCTTCTTCCAAGCGTAAACCGGTATTAGACGCCGACATCGCTCCGGGCTCACCGGCAGTACAGATAATCCTGATCCCCAGTGTCCGGGGATCAATACCTTGCTCTTGAGCAACATTGGCTAAATGCAAAACATAGGTCGGCGTGCCCATCAATACGTTTATTCCCAGTTTCTTAATCATTTTGAGACGCAACATACTGCTCCAGGTTCCCCCCGGAACGACCAAAGCACCGATTAAATGCTCGCAAGCGTCATAAGCAGCGGCAAGTCCCATGAAAGGGGTAAACCCGAAAGCAACATGCACAATGTCGTTTTTTCTGATACCCGCCGCCCAAACAGCACGTACATGGGCTTGGCTGTAAACCCCAAAATAATCTTCCTCGGTAAAGGGAATAAGCACCGGTTCACCGGTAGTTCCCGAGGTCATGCCCACACGAATAAACGGACCACTACCAGGAACTTGCATCATGCCGTAGGGAGGGTTTTTCTCTTGGCTGGCCCTGATTTCTTCTTTTTTTAATATCGGAATATTGCGCACATCATCAAACGTATTTAATTTCTCCGGACAAAACCCGCTCTTTTCCCATTTTTCTCGATAAAAAGGGCTTTTTCGCCAAAGATAATCCACTTGCTCCTGCAATCTGTTCCATTGAAGCTTTTTAATCTCGCTTCGCGGCATTACTTCTGCCGTTGACCAGTACTTATAATCAACACTTGTAGTTTGCCGAATTCCCGTCATAAACATTTTTACATCCCCTTTTTTTAAGCAGTATCATTATTTTATCGGAGATTTTTACCTTTACCCACTAAGTACTGTTTATACACCTTTTTAATCATTTAATTGCTTTCCATCACCTCATTCAGCAATAATTTAAACTTAAAATTCAACTCTTAATTTAATTTAATTTATAATAACTTTATTATCAATTTTCTAATGTAATGCACATTTAAAAATAAACTATTGCTTATCCTATTTTTATAATATCATCCAAATATAAATAAATTAAATATGAGTTTATAATTATATTAATAGTCTAATCTTATTAATTAATCAGATATCGTAATTCATTTCTGGTAATGGTATGCTGAACAAAAAAGCCCCGTTTACCGGACCTCAAAAATACTTGCCAAATGTGTTATTTATATACTACGGGAACAACCTTTAAAACAAAAAGAGACGAGTACAATCCCGCCTCTCCTATCTATGCGCACACAAAATAGCATTTATAGTAACACAAACCTTATTTTTAGAGCAACAGTTCCCATCCTGCTGTTGCCTCCGGTTCTAAACTTCGCAATAGGAGGGAGTGGTACAACTCGTCTCCCTCCTATCTACCATCATAATTAGTTAGCTGGCTTCTATCGTTTTTACTTTTTGTTTTTCTCTTTATCTTTTAACGCCCGCCAGACTTTTTCATAAGTGATCGGCAACTCCGTAATGCTGACTCCCATGGCATCGTAAATAGCATTGGCAACCGCACCCATGGTCGGGGTGGTGGCACCTTCCCCAACTTCTTTCACGCCGTACGGTCCGTTGGGCTCCCAGCTTTCGTCCAGAGTAAGTGATTCAACCGGTGGCATGTCCAACGCGGTCGGTAAACGGTACTCAGCAAAGTTGCCGTTGAGCAGTTTCCCTTTTTCGTCAAAACGCACCTCTTCCCAAATGGTTTCACCGATGCCCATATAAAATGCGCCGTGCACCTGGCCGTGAAACAACTTCGGGTTGACAATTGTGCCACTGTCGTGTACGTCCCAAGTATCAACACATTCGATTTGACCGGTTTCCATGTCGACTTTCACTTCCGCAATCTGCGTCGCACTACTGTAAGCCGGTGACGTTCCTACCGCCGCACCTTTGTGATTACCACCCAAATTGCCGGGGTGGTACCAGCCGCGCCCGATCAGCACGCCCTTGGTCACAAAGTACCTGCGTGCGACTTCTTCGAAGGTTAAGTTTACATGTGGTTCCTGCTTCATAAACACGATGCCTTCCTTGCAATCCAGATCTTCCGTTTTTAGTTCACGATTACCGATATAAGCCCAACCTTCTTTAACTTTTCCAGATTCCCTGATCATCTCTACTGCCTGCTCAAGAATCTTCTGTTTAACCTCTTCCCCTGCTCTCTTAATCGCCCAACCAGCCATCAGCGTCTGCCGGCTGGCGTAAGCGCCATAGTCCAGGGTGGAAAGGTCGGTGTCTCCCGCATACATCTTGCATTGTTCATAGGGGTAACCCATTGCCTCGGCAGCCATCTGCAACAGCACCGTGTCACTGCCCTGGCCGATATCTACGGCCTGCGAGTATACAAACGCCTGGGTCCCGTCATCATAGATCTTGATCATACCCACCGAGTGCGGCAGGTCAGTCCGGTACTGGCAGAAACCGGCGCCTGTTACAAAGCCACCGTTGCCGACGCCGATGCCCCGGCCAACCGGCAGTTTACCTCTCTTCTCTTTCCAGCCAGAAACATCCCGTGCCATTTCATTCGCTGCCTTTAAGTTATACGACTTCACTTCGTATCCCGCCAAAGTTTCGGTATTGGCTTTACGCGCATTAACAATACGGAATTCAATCGGGTCCATACCAATCGCTTCGGCAATAAGATCAATGTGGTGCTCAAAGGCAAACCGCGGCTGCGGCTGACCGTGCCCCCTCTGGGCGCCGCAGGGCGGCAGGTTAGTTACATACCGGTAAGCATCAAACTTGTAATTTTCAAAATCGTACAATATGTTCAACAACGAACCGGCATAGTAGGTCGAGGCAATACCCAGACCGGTGTAAGCGCCGCCTTCTAACATTATTTTAGCCTTGGTGCCTAAAATTTTACCATTCTTATCTACGCCGGTGGTATATTCCATATCCATGGGGTGCCGACCGCGGCCGTTTAAGAAGGTTTCTTCGTGGTCATAAAACATTTTAACCGTCTGACCGGTTATCTTGGATAAAATAGCTGCCGAAAAATCCAGTCCGGTGAGGTCTATTTTCCCTCCAAATCCACCGCCCACGTTGGTTTTCACCACGCGGATGTCACCCATCTTCATTCCCAAAACACGGGCCAGGTGGTACTGCAGATAGTGGACCGTCTGGGTGCTACAATAAATGGTTAATTTATTTCCGTTCCATGAGCCAATCGAGCAGTGGTTTTCAATGAAAGCATGGTAACAACGCTGCCCTACCAAACGGTCCGTACGTACGTAGTAAGCGTTTTTAAAAGCCTCATCCACATCACCAAAATTGTGGTGGATTTCGGTGTTGACGTTGCCCGGATACTCTTCAAAAATTTGCGGCGCGCCTTCTTTTGTCGCTTCCTCAATACTAAATACCGCCGGCAGTTCTTCATATTCTACTTTAATTAATTTGAGTGCTTTATAAACGGTTTCTTCATCAACTGCACATACGGCGCCTATCTTATCACCATAGAATCTAACTTTATCGACACAGAAAATATTTTCGTCAAAGCGCGCGGGACTGAGCCCGTATCTCATCGAGGGAACGTCTTTGGCGGTAATAACGGCCTTTACGCCGGGTAATTTTTCCGCTTCGGAAGTGTCAATATTTTTAATGCGCGCGTGCGCTACCGTGCTGCGAATAAGCTTACCGTAAAGCATATTGGGGAACTTAAGGTCGGCTGTGTATTGAGCACGCCCGGTTGTTTTTGTAAACGAGTCGTTTCTGTCAAGGCTTTTTCCTACATACGAATAATCTCGCTTCGGTATTTTTTGCATCATTCTCATCCTTTCCTTGATTACTTTTCATCCGCCGCATCTAATACGGCCTTTACAATATTGACGTAACCGGTACAACGGCACAGGTTTCCGGCTATAGCCTCACGCACCTGATATTCGGTTGGATTGGGATTTTCGTTGAGCAGCGCTCTGGAAGAAACGATCATACCAGGAGTGCAAAAACCGCATTGATACGCCCCGTGTTCAATAAATTTTTCCTGGACAATATCTAATTCATCTCCGTCAGCAATACCTTCGATGGTTGTGACTTCCCGTCCGTCCGCTTCAACAGCCAGTGCCAGGCATGAATTGATCGGCTTACCATCCAACATTATGGTGCAGCAGCCGCAGTCACCCAACTCACAACCCTTTTTAGTCCCGGTCAAATCCAATTCTTCTCTTAAAAAATTTACCAGCAAGACATTGGCCTTTACTGCTTTTGTATATTCACTGCCGTTAACATTCACAGTAATCAAATAACGCTTGACTCCATCCTTACCAATAACGCTGTTGGACATTTTCACCTCTCCTTTCTTATGCGTGTCCCTCATCAATAGCCTTACGTAATGCCCGCCTGGTAAAGACGCGTACCAGGTCGGTGCGGTACTCCGCCGACGCCCGGATGTCAGATATGGGTTTGCATTCTCCGGTGGCCATAAGGCCTGCTTCGACCAACACATCGTCACTTACCTGCTTACCTTTCAGGAACTCTTCGGTTTTCTTAGCCCGTACCGGTGTGGGAGCCACTGCTCCGAGCACTATACGCGCATCCTTAATAACATTATTTTCCACTTGAACCGCTGTAGCCACACCGACTACGGCTAATGCTCCCGATTTCCGCAGGCCGAATTTAATGTAGTTACTGCCGGTCATTTTTTGGTCGGGAATAATCAATTCGGTAATAATCTCATCTTGTGCCAAAACAGTCTTGCTGGGTCCGGCAAATATATCCTCCAGGGCCAAAGTGCGTTCTCCGTTCTTACCCGCAATTTTAACGGTTGCGTTAAGGGCAATGAAAACAGGCGGCAGGTCCGCGGAGGGCACGGCATTACTAATATTACCGCCAACGGTACCGGCATTACGCACCTGGTTATGTGCCATTTGAGCAGCCGCAGTTGATATGGACAAATATTTTTTACGTACAACTTCAGATTTCACTAATTCGTTATGGGTAACCCTGGCACCAATAACAAGACCCTGCCCGGGAACGTATTCAATTTTTTTCAATTGGTCAAGGTTCTTGATAGAAACAAGAATTTCCGGTGCCAACACTTCTTTTTTCATTTTGGTGATGATGTCGGTACCACCGGCAAGCACTTTGGCTTTGGGGCCAAACTGTGCCAACAGTTGACAAGTCTCAGCAACATTGTCCGGTGCATAGTAATCAAAATCTGGTAAATACACGCTTTCTCCTCCTCTTAACAAATATTAGTTATACATACCAGTTATTTCAGCCGCTGCTTTGTCTTTTCCGCATCACCCTTCCGTTTTTTTTGATTATACAAACAATTATTACCGCCAAAATTAAAAGTCAATCTCATATATTTCCTGCATTATTTCTTTTATGTTGGGAATATCCCGAGTCGAAAATCCGGCGGCAATAATGTCTTTTTGATAATAATCATATTAACGGTAATGTTAAAAATTAATATTCTTTTTTAATCTTACAACCCCCATCAAACAAAGTGAAATACGTGTTAGCTATTGTATTAATAAGTTCTATCTATTAATTAATTTACAAAATTGCCAACATTCTTGTTATTAATTTTTCATATGAATAATTTTACGCTAAGTTATGATTTTATGGATACATCTTACCAATCTATTGTTTTTAATACACGAACTGATTATAGGCAAAACTAATAAATAATATTATATCTATATATTTAACTTATTAGATTATAGTAATTATACTTAGATAAGTAGGATATAATTTACTTGCTACCAAATGGGGGGTGCTTATAGTGGAAATACATCAGCTGGAATACGTAATGGCTGTGGCCAAATACCAGGGTTTCACCCGTGCCGCACAGGAAATTAAAATATCTCAACCTTCACTTTCCCAGCAGATCAGCAAGCTTGAAAAAGAATTGGGCATCAGTTTGTTTATCAGAACCACCCGGTCGGTACAGCTGACCCCGGCAGGAGAAGAGTTTGTCAGTCATGCCAAGCGTATCTTGTCAGAAGTTGTTGCCACCCGCAGGTGCATCAATGAGTACGTATGCATTGAAAGAGGCTGTCTTAAAATCGGAGTTGTTGCCGTGATCGGATATTCTCACATCCCCAACCTGCTGGCTTCTTTTCAAAAAAAATTTCCCGGGATCAAGATTCATCTTCACGAAGAACAGTGTGACGTACTCTTACATCTATTGCGTTCTTCCAAAATTGATGCGGCTATTTGTCATATCCCCAGCACGGATCCCAACTTTAAATATTTTCCATTAATGACTGACCAGATGGTGGTTGTGACCAACCACTGTCATCCTTTGGCAAACAAGATATCAGTGGGGCTAAAAGAATTAGAAGATCAAAATTTTATTCTAACTCCTCCCACCTCCGGACACTACCATGATTTCTTCAATTCCTGCCGTTCCGCAGGCTTCGTGCCCAAGGTTATTGCGAATTGCGCCATAGTTAAAACCATGCTGGGTTTTGTCCGTGAAGATCTCGGCATTACTGTGCTTTCTTCCCATGTTGCTGCCGCCGCGATCAATCAGGACCCCAATTTCAGTATTGTAAGTTTGACCCCCACAATAAAAAGAAACACGGTTCTGGTCATACGCAATAATGACCATTTACCCCCGCCGCTTAAAGTATTTTTAAAATTCACCACGCAATGGATCCCCCAACAATTTGACTATATTAAAACAGCAACAACCGGTTCAGATTCAAATAACAAAGGGGAGGGAAATTAAGACCGGCGTAATATTTCTTTGTATTATAGTTGGAACCGGAACTGGATCTTTTATTAATAAGTTAAATTATTAATAAGTTAATGGGTGAATATTAATTCACCCATTAACTTATTTTTATTCTTACCGCGTATAAACAAAGTATATTGCGAGCTAGTTTCAAATTTAACCGAACTAACCGAACATACCGATGGAAACCCAGTACGGAACCGCAACTGCCAAGGTAATTAGCACGGCCGCACCGTACACAATACCGTATTTGCTCATCTGCCATGAAGTCCAGGACCTTTCCTTGGAGATTGATTCCGCCACCATGGCGAACATATTGGTGTAATTCAGGAAGAAACAGTTTGCCGCCATAATGAAGAGAGGAATCCAAACAAGCGGGTTAACACCATAGTTGCTCGCGATCTCAGGAAGGATTGGTATCAGAATAGCCATGGTGGGTACGAATACCGCCACGTCAATGAACCTCAATATGAAGAACATAATGATTAAGGAATAACAGAGCAACCAGGGGCTCGATGTTAACGGCGCGATTACCGGAACCAAAACACTAACCAACCATTCGGATACGCCGGTGACACCAAACACACCGCCGATACTCATGGCCACACCGATGAACAAAATCAAATCCCAGCTGATACCGGTACCGATATCAGCACCTTTAATGACACCGGTAAAGGTGAGCAGGAACAGGCCGGCCAGAACGGTGGCCCCATCGGGAACCCCGTGCATTGTATTGGTGAAAAACATAATAAAACAAACTACAAGAATTACTGCGCTGATGATTTCATCTCTGCTCATGGAACCGAGCTTCTTGTATTCTTCCTTAAAATATTCTTTCCCTAATTCAATCGGCTGCTCCGGCTTCAAAGCAAAATAACCGCCTACAATGAGCAGCAGGGTCAGCAATAAAGCCGGCATGAACATCACTTGGAAATAAGAGCTGAAGTTTAGCACGCCTTCCAATCCGTTAACCCCATCAAACATACCCAAAATAATCGGGCCGTGGAGAGAACCGGTAAGCCAGCCGGTACCGGGTATAACCGCCATCGCCCAAGCCGACAGGAGAATCAAGGCGCTCCCTCTGGACTTCAACTCCAGGTTGCAGGCTTGAATTACGCTGACAGCGATAGGTACGACAATCACGCAACGCACTGTAATGGAAGGTGTAAGCGCCGACAACGCCAAACCAACGATTACAAACGCAAAAACAATCATCGGGTAGGTAGGCTTGAACAACTGAATAACCATGTAGCCAATCCGTTTGCCCAGACCGGTTTTAAGCAGCACAAAACCAAAAAACAGCGCCGGAATTAATGTCCACAGGGCAGAACTGGTAAATCCGGAAAAAACATTGCCCGCGGGAACATTTAGCGCCAACGTGAACAGCAAAAAGAAACATCCTGAAATACCGTTGGGCATATTCATGGGTTTAAAGATCCACATGCCGATAGTAATGATTAGTGCAAATAGCACCCAGTGCGCTTGCGCGCTTAATTCCGGCATCCAGGGTTTAGCCAGTCCCACATAAAAAGCAATGATTACCAATACTAAAAAAAACATATCCGTGACTTTAATTTTCGTCCCAGATGTTGTTGTCATGAAGCTTTTTGCCTCCTCTCAGTCTTTAAAATCAACAAACTTTAGTGCTTCTCCTTTACATTCGAAATGATTCCGTCTGGCTTTATTTCTCCCTGGTCATCACCGTCATCACCTCACCCACCACCGGCGCAATCCAAATTTTGTCTGTCTCATTCTTCATTTCTTCATTTTCCACGCCGGTGGTTTAAAAAAATTGCCTGCCGTTCTGCAAATATACTACCCCAAATAACCAGGTGTTTAAGAATGTGTTTAGGCGTTTTCTTCCAACATCTGCCGGAGTTTGCCCCACTTCGGCTGGAATATTTCTGCCGGTATCTCTTTCAAATCGGGAGAAATCTCTGGCCTGAATTCCATTTGGGCGATAATGTCTTTTTCTACATCCATACCAGGCGCGATTTCAACCAGGGTTACCTTGCCGTCGATCAGCTTGAACACAGCGCGCTCGGTGACATAGACCACCTCTTGTCCTCTTTTAGCGGAGTAAACACCGCTGAAGGTTACATGTTCACATTCTTTAACGAATTTCTTGATTTTGCCTTCCTTCACTATCTTGATGGTGCCGTCAGCCACTTTATACTCCGCGCCGCTGGCGGTCATGGTGCCACAGTATACCACCTTCTTGGCGGAAGAGGATATATTAACGTAACCGCCCGGGCCCACTACTTTGGGTCCGAACTTGCTGACGTTGGTATTGCCCTCTTCGTCAATTTGGGCTGCTCCCAGGAAGCATATATCCAACCCGCCACCGTCATAAAAGTCAAACATATTCGGGTGGTCGACAATACAATCAGGGTTAATCGCAGCCGGGAAATCCATACCTTGAGCCGGTATTCCGCCAAAGGCGCCTAACTCGATGGTGAGTGACATCAAATCAGATACATTTTCATCTGCGGCCGTATTGGAAACTGTATCCGGCATTCCGATGCCCATGTTGACGCAGGCGCCCTTCCTCAATTCCATGGCTGCCCTGCGGCCGATAATCTTGCGCTCGTCAAGGGGAATGGGCACAACTTCCGAAAGGGGCTTTCTAATCCTTCCATCAAATGCCGGCTCATTCAGGGTGACTCTGGTCTGCAGGTGGTTTTCCGGCTTACCAACCACGATGTAGTCCACCAAAACGCCAGGCACTTTTACCGCCTTGGGATTAAGTGTTCTGGCCTGGGCCACGTATTTAACCTGGGCAAAAACAATACCGCCGTTTCTTTTTGCCGCCATGGCCAGGTGCAGCGCTTCCAGGAACAGCGGCTCTTCATCCATGGTCATGTTGCCGTCTTCGTCCGCAACGGTGCCGCGAATCATGGCCACATCAATTTTAAAAGGTTTATAGTACAGATACTCCTCCCCCTGAAACTCGACCAGCTCGACCATGTCATCCTTGGTAATATCATTGATTTTGCCGCCCTGCCGGCGGGGGTCGGCGTAAGTGCCCAGTCCCACTTTCGTGAGCACGCCTGGTTTACCGCCGGCCATCTGCCGGTATAAATGAGTCAGGACACCCTGCGGGAATAAATGGCACTCAACTTTATTCTCGGAAACCAATTTACCCAGCAGGGGCGCCTCGCCGATATGTCCGGCAATGTGTTTTCTGACCATGCCCTCATGGCCCACATGGCCCATTCCCCTGGTCTTCCAGTCGCCGCAGCCACAGCTGTGGGTGTTAAAAAGATCCCGCGGATGCCCGGTTTCCAAAAAACTTTTCTCAAGCGCTATGGCCAGCTCTTCGGGAAAACCGCATAAACCCGCTGTAATCCATGCTACACACGAACCGTCTTTCACCAAACCCCCGACCTGTTCCGGAGCAATTACTTTGGACATCATCTCTTCTCCCTTCAAATTTTAGTCAAAAACAACCACAAAAATTTAACCTCCTGAAACAAAAAAAACAACGATTAACTATTTCAATCCCCGCAAATATTCACCTCACTTTTGATTTTTTTGCTTAAATTCCGTATTACTACTAAGGTTCTTACGGAATGTTATATATTTTTATTATTTTATATTGATATAAACGTTATTTTAAAATACTATTATTTTTTTTATCTTACATCTGCCAACAAACAAAGTGAAATATGTGTTAACTATTACATTAATAAGTCATGACTATTAATTTTTTAATCAAATTACCAAATTTTCTTATATTACCTTGGCATCAATAATATGGCACCGCCAAGCTCAGTGAGCCTGCACGGTGCCTGCACCATTAATTGCCTTTATATCTAATTTTTCCCTAAAATTTTTTATAACTACTATATAATATATTAATTGAAACATGATGTATTATTATATATAATATAAAGCAAAAGCAATTGTTTTTCATCGCATTATTCCATCGTACCTGAAACTGCTACCGAAAATTTTTTTTCTTACAGTTTATTAAGGGGGGTCTATGGTGGAAATACATCAGTTGGAGTACGTAATGGCCGTGGCCAAATACCAGGGTTTCACCCGTGCCGCAGAGGAGATTAAAATATCTCAACCCTCACTTTCCCAGCAAATCTGCAAACTTGAAAACGAGTTGGGCATCAGTTTATTTGTCCGCACCACCCGCTCGGTACAGCTTACCCCGGCAGGAGAAGAGTTTGTCAATCATGCCCAACGGATCATTTCAGATGTCAATGCCGCCCGCCGGTGCATCCATGAGTACGTATCCATTGAAAAAGGCTGTCTTAAAATCGGAATTATTGCCGTAATTGGTTATTCGCACATCCCCAACCTGCTGGCTTCTTTTCAAAAAAACTATTCCGGGATAAAGCTGCATCTTTACGAAGAACAGTGTGGAGTATTATTAAACCAGTTACGTTCCTTCAAAATTGATGCGGTTATTTGTCAAATCCCCAGCACGGATCCCAACTTTAAATTCTATCCCTTGATGACTGACCGGATGGTGGTTGTGACCAACCAGCATCACCCCCTGGCAAACAGGAAATCTGTGGAACTGCAAGAATTAGTCGATGAAAATTTTATCTTAACCCCTGCCACCTCCGGGCACTATCATGATTTCCTTGACGCCTGCCGGTCTGAAGGTTTTGTTCCTAAAGTTGTAGCGAACTGCGCCATAGTTGATACCATGCTGGGCTTGGTACGTGAGGAACTCGGCATTACCGTGCTTTCATCCCATGTTGCTGCTGCCGCCACCAAACGGGATCCCAGAACCAAGATTATATCGCTGAACCCCCCAATAAAAAGAAACACGGTTCTGGTTATACGTAATAATGACGATTTACCCCCCCCGCTTAAAGTATTCCTAAAGTTCACCTCACAATGGGCCACCAACAAACAAATTGCCTAGTTGATTGCAAACCGTGACACGGCGTGACACGGGGACGGTTCTCTTGTCACGGTTTGCGACTTATTGACTTTTACCACTTATTTAGCAAATAAATTTTGGCACGAAGGAGTTGTGTCGTTTGACGTCGAACCTGTATATATATATATAGTTATATAGTATATAGGAAAGGGGTCGCCGGCATAAATTGTTAAAGCAAAAATTTTTACTCACCCTGATCATCATAATCTTTATTCTGGTTATTGCAGGAGTTTTAGCTTGGACCCCCTTTATAAACCCGTCCCCGGAAAAAAATGAGCCTAACTCATTGACACCCGGCAATGGCGCAGGCACAGCGGCAACACTGGAAGAAATCCGGCAGAATGCCAAAAGAGTCGGCGCCAACGAACTGGGAGAGGTACCGATTTTTGTTTACCATCTAATCGGTCAAGAAGAAGGCCGCTGGTCCCGCACACCGGAGAACTTCAGGAAAGACCTCCAGGAACTTTACGACCGGGATTACGTCCTGGTAGCCCTCAACGATTACCTTACCGGCAACATGGAGCTCCCGGCCGGCAAATCCCCGGCGGTTTTAACTTTTGACGACAGCACCCCCGGTCATTTCCGGCTCCTGGAGCAGGAAGACGGTACAACGGTGCCGGACCCGGATTGTGCCGCGGGTATCCTTATGGATTTTGCCGAGAAACATCCAGGTTTCGGGCACACGGCAACCTTTTTTGTAAACGCGGAACCCTTCGGACAACCGCAGTACTGGCAGAAAAAGCTGCAGTTGTTAAACCAATGGGGCTTTGAAATCGGCAACCACACTTTTGGGCACCAAAATCTGGCGGGCCTGTCACCCGAACAAATAGCCGAACAGATAGCCTCCCTGCAAACGCACCTCCAGCAGGCGCTTCCGGGTTACCAACCGAAATCTTTTGCCATTGTGCAGGACGGCTTGCCGGAACCTCTTTCTCTGGGTCTCAGCGGAACCAGCAACGGCGTACAATACAACCATAACGGCATCTTATGGTGGGCCTGGAGTGCAGCCCGCTCACCATTTCATAAAGATTTTGATTCCGCCCGGGTCGAGCGGATTCAGGTGTTTACAGACAACGGCAGAAGCTCGCTGGTCAACTGGCTGGAAAGAATCAGTGCCACCAGGTACGTAAGTGACGGCAGAAAAGACACCGTAGCGGCCCCCGAGGGCTGGGAAAAATACGCGGCAGAACAGATTGAAAACGACTTGGTATGTTATTCCAAAGAAGAACCATACCGTGATCCCGGAAATGACCTGATTTCCTCCAGCGCCCAAGGCGTACACGTTACTTTTATGTGGGCCGAATCACAGGACCGGTGGAACCGGTTACTGGCACTGATTGACCAGGCCGGTTTAAACACTGTCCAGCTCGATATAAAGGATGAATCCGGACGGATAGGTTACGCCTCGCAGGTCCAGACGGCCGTTGAAACGGGCGCCGGCCTGAATATCTTACCCGTTGCGGAACGTCTCAAAGACTTGCAGGACCGGGGAATTTATTCTATCGGCCGCATCGTAATTTTCCGGGACCCCTTCCTGGCTGAAAAAAAACCTGGGCTAATGGTACGGGCTGCCGACGGCAGCCCTTTGGACGGAGGGGTCTGGGTAGATCCGTACAGTGAGGAGGTCCGGGATTATAATTTATCTCTAACGCTTGAAGCTTACCGGTTGGGATTTGATGAAGTCCAGTTCGACTACATCAGATTTCCGGAGGGCGAAAAAGCCAGGACGGCGGTCTACCCGGGTAAAACCGGAGATGATAACCGGACCCGGGTTGAAGTTATTACCGATTATTTAGAACACGTGAGAGCGATTATTACTTGGAACCGGCCGTTTTCCGCCACGGTATTCGGGTTTATGTCCATTGCCGTGGACGATCAGGGGATCGGCCAAAGGCCCGAACACATGGCTCCTTTTATTGATTATCTTTCGCCAATGCCTTACCCGTCGCACTACTCAAACGGCAATTATGGTTTTATTAACCCCAACGCCCATCCTTACGAAGTAATTGACGCTTCTTTAAAAGATTTTAATGCGCTAATAGAAACAACCGGTTGCCGGCTCCGTCCCTGGTTACAGTCGTTTAGCTGGGGACCGCCCCCGTACGGCAGAAATGAAATCAGGGCCCAGATCAACGCTACAGAGGACAATAATATTATAACCTGGTTGCTTTGGAACCCCAGGTCTACTTACAACCCGGGGGATATTGCCTCTTAAAACACCATAAATTCCAAACTTAAAAAAACCAATTCACCCCTTCTATAAAAAATAACCTTACAAAAGATTCCCTCCTTGTAACATTATTTGGTATGCCCTCATATTTTAAAGAGAACCTAATAATTTTTTAAAGGAGGAATCTTTGATGGCTTTTGGTTGTACGGGAGGCACTACCGGCACCGGTTGCTTCGGTAATTACGGGTTTATTATCTTCTTAATCTTTATCCTGATCATTTTTGGAGTTGGCGTTTGCTGCATTTAACCGGAACAGATAAAAAGTTTTCAAACCAGGCACCGGCTTTTAAAAAAGCCGGTGCCTGGTTTTCTGGAGGTTTATGAACAAAAATAATTTAAATTTCATACAAATATCTTTTGATAATCAATACATTAAAAAGGTATTACCGCTATTTAAAGAGAAAAATAACTCAAATAAAATCTAATTATAATACTCTTTGTAAAATTTCTCAGAAAGGACGCGTCAGATGAAAATAAAAATCGTTACCGACAGCTCCTGCGACTTGCCGGAGGAAATACTCAAACAGTATGACCTGGAAATGGTTCCGCTGCACGTTACTTTTGAAAACAACGAAACTTTTTTAGACCGGGTCTCTATTACCCCGGAGCAATTTTGGAAACGCCTGGCCCGGGACAAAGAACTTCCCAAAACCTCCCGGCCGGCGCCGGAAGCATTCGCCGGTGTTTTCAAGGAAGCACTGACGCACTACACTTCTGTAATCTATATCGGCATATCATCCGCCCTCAGCGGAACCTTTGAAAGCGCCCAACTGGCAGCAAAATCAGTCCCCGGAGATATACACCTGATTGATTCCCTGACCGGTTCCCTGGGTTTGGGCATCCTGACGGTTAAAGCTCATGGATTCATCCATTCAGGCATGAATGTCCAAACAGCGGTCCAAAAAATAATTGCTTACCGGGACGGTATGAACACTATTTTTACCATGGATTCCCTGGAAAACCTGATTAAAGGGGGCCGGGTGGGAAAACTCCCGGGATTTGTGGGTTCTGTACTGGACATCAAACCAATCGGTAAAGCCGGGAATATCGGTCAAATTGACGTTATAGAAAAAGTGCGCGGGCGTAAAAAGGCGCTCCGGCGCCTGGTCCAGTTAATTGGTGAAAAAGGTACCAACCTGCACGAAAAAATTATCGGCATCAGCCACCTGGATTGTTGGGATGAAATTTTAAAGTTAAAAGAGCATATCGAGCAGAAATTTCATCCCCAACAAGTAATCTTAAGCGGGACCGGCAGCACCATGGGTACTTATGCCGGTAAGGGCGGAATCATTATCTCTTTTTAAATCCGGAAAAATTCTTTTTCCCGGGTTTTTAAACTTATGTCTGCATGCTATAATCACACCATGGTAAAAAACAAGATCGATTTTAATGCTTTATACCAAAAAACCTCCTCGATAACCCCTTTGGCAGATGATTGCGGCCGTTTATGCGGCAGCATTTGCTGCCTGCCCGATAAAGAAAACTCCCTGGGTATCTACCTGCTGCCCGGCGAGGAGACCATGTTCACGGGAAACGAAGATTGGCTGCAGTGGGAATTAAGGCACCCGGAAGAAGACGATTTCCCGTCGAACTGGGTTTACCCGGTTTATTTTTTACGCTGTCTCAAACCCTGTCCCCGCGACCGGCGCCCGTTGAGCTGCCGTTTTTTTCCTTTGGCGCCTCACCTGCTGCCGGACAACACTTTATTGTTAATTTATGAAACCTTACCCCTGCCCTACTCATGCCCGCTTATTGAAAATAAAATACCGTTAAAAAAAGATTTCATTACCACCGTTGCCGCCTGTTGGCAGGAACTGCTTAAAGAACCCCGCATCCGCGCGCTGGTGGAAATGGATTCCCGTGACCGGGAAAAAGCCTGCCTCCAACCAATTGTTCTATGGTTGAACCGGCGCAAAATCTAAAACCAATTTCCCCCGGGCCACTGTACCGCGGCTTCTATATTAGCACGCTATCCCGTGTCAATGCCAGTCCGGACCCGGAGTTTTTTATCCCCCGCTGGAATCAGGTTGTTTGCGGACAGGTATAATAACTCTATCTGTAAATTTAAAATGAACTGCCGCAGATAAAACTCTCGTTATACGGAAATTGTTGACAACCGGACGGATGATTCATTATAGTAAAATTATTCTACATAAATTAAGATGTCTAATTGCTTAACACCCCTTATTGGGTTAGGGTGAGCAAGTGAGGGTATGACATGGACCAACAGAAAACACACCGGGATTTTAAAGCACCCCGGTTAAAAGTTGCGCCCGTCCAGCTTATTGTATTGGGATATCTGCTTTTTGCCGTTGCCGGCACGATTTTACTCAGCTTGCCCGTGTCCCTGCAGCCGGGGGTGGAACTGAGCTTCATTGACGCCTTGTTTTCGGCCACCAGCGCCATAAGCGTGACCGGCTTGACCGTGGTTAACACCCCCGACACGTTCAATTTTTTCGGCCGGTGCATCCTGATTTTCCTTTTTCAATTCGGAGGCATCGGCATTATGACGCTGGGCACGGTAATATACGTTTTCCTGGGCAACAAGATCAGCCTGCGCGAACGGATGATGATCCGGACAGACCAAAACCAGCCTTCTTTACAGGGCATGGTTTATTTGATGCTGTTCATTTTCAAGGTGGCCCTGATTTTTGAACTGGTGGCAACGGCAATCCTTACCGCGCACTTCTATTTTAATCACCACCTGCTCTTCTGGAATGCCCTGGGGCTGGCTTTTTTCCACAGCATTTCGGGATTTACCAATGCCGGCTTTGACTTGTTCGGCAACAGCCTGCAGGGTTTCACTCCAGATTACTTGATCCAAGCGGTGATCGGCACCCTGATACTGGCAGGTGCCATCGGTTTTCCGGTTTTACTGGAGCTTTATACCAACATAATTGAAAAGAGACCCTGGAAAAAACTCCGGTTCTCTTTATATACCAAGGTCACCGTAATTACCTACGGGATCCTGTTGCTGGCCGGATTTATGCTCATCCTTCTTTTTGAGGCTTCCGGCCCCCTGGCAAACATGCCGTGGCACCAAAAAATCGCGGTGGCCGCTTTTCAATCCCTGACCACGCGGAGCAGTGGTTTCAGCACCGTTGACGTCGGTGTTTTCCACAGCGTCACCTTGTTGTTTTGCTGCCTGCTCATGTTCATCGGCAGTTCCCCCAGCAGTTGCGGCGGCGGAATCCGCACTACCACTTTTGCCGTAAATATTTTAAGCACCCTGGCTATTTTTCGCGGTCAAAGCAATACCAAAATTTTTCGCCGCGAACTCCTCCAGGATGATATTTTTAAGGCCCTGACGGTGTTTTTTGTTGCCACCGCGCTTCTTTCAAGTTCGGTAATGGTGCTGGCGCAAACCGAATTGTTTTCCTTGAAGGAACTTCTTTTCGAAGCTTGTTCCGCCTTCGGCACCACCGGCCTTTCCCTGGGCATAACCGGGGGATTAACCACCACGGGGAAAGCAATACTTATTCTTCTCATGTTTACCGGCCGCATTGGGCTCGTAACCTTGTTTTTGATTTTCCGCAAAAAACGGCCCCCGGACAAAGATAAGTATCACTATGTGAAAGAGCGGATCATCATCGGTTAGATAACCGTTAAAACCGGCAACTAACCGCCGAGGGTCACATCCTGGGTTTGATACCAATGCAGCGCCTGGTAAAAATGTTCCGCTTTAAAGTCCGGCCAATATTCGTCGAGCACATAAAAGTCGGCGTAGATGGATTGCACCGGCAGAAACCCGCTGAGCCTTCTCCGGCCGCCCCACCTTATTAAGAGCTCCACCCGTGATATCTCAGCAGAAGCAATGGTACCGGGTGATTTTTGCACTGTATTACCGGCATAATGGGGTGTGAATGAATAATTCAGATCCCATCGCCAGTCATAATTGACTAAAAAATTGATTTTAATTAAACCTTTACCGAAAGTCTGCCTTTTCATAAAGGGCTTAAGTTCCACCGGAAATAAGGGAGAAGTATGATCTCCAACCACTAGTAAAGAGGCATCCCTGCCTGAAAGCATTTTTACGGCGTCAACACAAGCTTTTTGAAACGCCTTGCGCTGGATCTTGGGGCGCTTGGTGTTATCTTTGGTAAAACCGTAAAAAGTTAATTCCGCAACTCCCAACTCAAGACACAATTCATACAATTTAAGGCCCGGTTCCAGACCTTTTTCATATCCGGCCTGCCTGGGCAGCCCGTTATCTTCCGACCATCTCCGGTTCCCATCCGGAATAACTCCGATATGCCCGGGTATTCTTTTTAGATTTACCCTCATCATATATCCCACCCGTTATTTCTTTAATAACAGAAGTTTCCTGTACCAATAAGCTTGCCCGCCAAATCCAAAATTATGCCCGGCCCCAGCCATCTTTTTCGCGTCTGCACTTTATCAAAACAGTACCCGAAACTAAAGCTGAAGCATAAGCTGATACCAAAAAATACCGATAAATATCCTTAAGGAGTGTCAACATCATGACTGGTTATATGGTACCACCCGGCGGTCACCGGCTGCCGCCGCTGCCCTACCCCTACCACGCCCTGGAACCGGTAATCAGTGCCACTACCCTGCAAATACACCATGACCGCCACCACCGGTCCTACGTGGAAGGCCTTAATGAAGCCGAATTAAAGCTGGTGGAATCAAGACGGCAAAGAAACTTCCCGCTGATCAGGCACCGGGAGCGTGAACTGGCCTACCACGGTTCCGGACACCTGCTGCACAGCATCTACTGGACCGTTATGGCGCCAGCCGGAAGCGGCGGGCTCCCCGGCCCCCGGACCAGGCGGCAGATAGACCATTATTTCGGCAGCTTTGGCGCCTTCCAGGAACAATTCAGCGCCGCGGCAAAAAATATCGCCGCTTCCGGCTGGTCAATCCTGGCCTGGCAAACGGCCTGGAATCACCTGGAGATTTTAACTGCTGAAAAGCACGAGCACTTTACCCAATGGGGCAGTATCCCCGTACTGGTACTGGACGTGTGGGAACATGCCTATTATCTTGATTACCAGTACCGCCGGGATGATTACGTCAACTCCTGGTGGCGGTTGGTAAACTGGTACCAGGTCGAGAAAAGACTGCTGGGGGCCCTACAGGCCCAGATACCGGTAAGATAACAATATCGCTTACTCAACTTCGTCTAGTATCGTGGCATCAAATGCATTTTTTCTCTAAAGAACAAATTCGCTTCGGCGACCTGTGGGCTTACAACGCGGCTCATGTTCGCCCCTTAAAATTGTCCGAGCTCGTTCGCTCTCGGGCTCGGTCAAACTCGGCGCTTTGCGCCTCAAACAGTTCCCTCGCTTATCCTCGATCGCACTCGCTCTTTTAATAAGGGCTCAAAATCGCCGCTAACGTAAGCCCACAGGTCATTTATCCACAACTTTCGCAAAGCATAATTTGCTAAACGAACAAAAAACCCCGCTCCGGGGAGCAGGGCGTGAACAAAGTGGCATACAGGATCAGCATTACCACAACCCGGCGATTTTATACACCCTATACTTATAATCCTAATGTTTTTTACTACCGGCTTAACCGGTACCCGGTTCCCCAAAACCCTCTTCTATTTCGGCTTGACCGTGGGGACTTTTTTGATTTTCCTCATCCCGCTGGTACAATACCCGCCTCGGATAGGGAATCTCGATACCGGCCCGGTCCAAGGCGTACTTGAAACGCCGGCGCAGTTCCCGCTCTACGGCCCAGTATTGTTCAGGCTGGGCCGGAGCAACCGTCCTGATATTCACCGACGAATCGGCAAGTTCCGTAACCCCGTGCACTCTGGGTACATCCAGAATGGCCTTGATGTCCCGGTAGGCCTGTACGCACTCCTGCTCCAACACGGTAATGGCCCGGTCAATATCCTCTTCGTAAGCAATACCCACCATTACTATAGCCAGCATCTGCCCCCGGTTGTAATTGGTCACCCTGGTGATTTCCCCGTTGGGGATAACGTCCAGTTGACCGGTCCACTGGCGTATTTTACAGGTGCGGAGGCCTATTTCCTCCACCGTACCGACCACCCCGCCGGCCTCCACGTAATCACCAACACTGAACTGATCTTCAAACAAAATAAAAAAACCGCTGATTATGTCTCTAACCAGGTTTTGCGCGCCAAACCCCACCGCCAAACCCAAAATGCCGGCGCCGGCAAGAATAGCGCTGGTATTCACGTTAAAAATTTGCAGGATCGTTAAACCGGCAATAAAAAATATCACGTAGGTTAGGGTGCTGCGCAGCAACCCTTCCAGGGTTTGGGACCGGCGCGTGGTCATCAACCCATCGTCAATTTCTTGTTTTTCAAAAACATGCTTTACCGCCAGTTGACCGAAATTTACGGCCAGTTTCGCCCCCACCAGGACAATGATAATTTTAAGCGCTTTGGTCCCCAGTGATTTTAAATCGTCCGGCGCTATGATAGTAAAGTCGAATATTTCCAGAATAACTACCGCCGCCATAAAATACCCCCCGTAAAGGAGCAGCGTCTGCAGCAGTATCCTTACCGAGCGGATAAAGCTGCCGGAAACCACAGTCTTTCCTTCCGGGGCACCGTCCGGTTCTGTACCACCGTAACGGTCGTCACTCAGCATCCGTTCCAACAACCGGTTAAAGATTTTTATCAAGACATAAGTAACGGCGAGGACCACCCCGGATAACGCCAGGTCAATTAAAAAACCGTACATGTTGGAGGTTAACCACTCTTTAAACCCCATCAAAAGCATTTCCGGCTGCATTTCGAAAATTCACACCTCACAATTACTCCGGCAAACTACCGATACTAAACTATAATATATCATAAAAATTTTGCGTTTCCTACTAAAATAAGTGTTTCTTAAATAATCGCACCATAATCAGGTATGAATATGATAATTGTTTACTAAAACTATTATCCGGCGCTATGCCTCTACTTATCATGACATGGCACCTTTTTTGCAGTTTGACTTATAACTGGGCATCATTTAATATTAAAACAAATGATATAAATATCAGCCGTTCTGTTAACGCCGAATCTTCCTTAAAGGAAGAGCGGGGGACCCAATTTTTCCGGGGTGAATCGAATCAGAAGCTTTCCGGCCAATGATTCGTAGGGCTACCCTTGGCCCGAATCCGTCAGCTAACTTCGCAGGCGTGCGGGGAAGAATGGGCATTATTGCATTTGCCGGGTCTTCCCGGCAAATTTTATTTGACCTCAGAGAATGGAAAAACAGACAGGAGGGACTAGCAAACATGAGTGCAAAAATCTTGCCTCTTAAATACAAACACAACAACGACTGGTCGAATTGGCGGTGGCAAATGAAACACCGCATTAAAACGGTGGAGGAATTGACCGCTTATATTAATCTTACCGAAAAAGAAAAAGAGAATATTAAAAAAGCCGGTGACGTTTTCCCCATGTCGGTAACCCCGTATTACGCTTCGCTAATCAGTAAGGAAAATCCCGGTTGTCCCATTCGCATGCAGTGTATCCCCAGTCACCGGGAGTTAATAGCAGGCCGCGGTGATATGGATGACCCGCTGCATGAGGATGCCGATGCACCCGTACCGGGATTGACGCACCGTTACCCCGACCGGGTACTGCTTCTGGTTACGCATGAGTGTTCCCTGTACTGCCGGCACTGTACCCGGAAACGGAAAGTCGGTGACCGTAAACGAATAATTACCGGCCAGGATATTGATCGCGGGATCGAATACATTAAATCACACCCTGAGATTCGTGATGTCCTGTTGTCCGGCGGCGACCCCTTGATGTTATCAGATTCATACCTGGAGCAAATTTTGCGCAAAATAAGAGCGATTCCGCATGTCGAAATAATCCGGATCGGAACCCGCACCCCGGTGGTACTGCCGCAGCGGATAACCGGTGACCTGGTAGCAAGGTTGAAAAAATACCATCCGGTATGGATTAATACCCATTTCAACCACCCCCGGGAATTTACCTCCGAATCCACGGCGGCCCTGTCAAAACTGGCCGACGCCGGCATCCCCCTGGGAAATCAAACGGTGCTGCTGCGGGGCGTTAACGACTGCCACCGGACCATGAAAAAACTGGTCCACCTGCTGGTGAAAAACCGGGTGCGCCCTTATTATCTGTACCAGTGCGATCTGTCCCGGGGTATTGAGCATTTCCGTACCAAGGTGGCCAAAGGAGTGGAGATCATGGAATCCTTAATCGGACACACCTCCGGCCTAGCGGTACCGACCTATGTGGTGGACGCCCCCGGAGGCGGCGGTAAAATTCCCGTGCTGCCCAATTACCAGCTGTCCATGAGCAGTTCCAAAGTAATTTTACGCAATTATGAAGGTGTTATCTGCGTCTACGAGGAACCGGACAAATACGACTCCGCATGCCTTGAGACCTGTGATTCATGCCCGGAAGATAACGTAAAACAAGAACCGGTGGGCCTGCAAAAATTAGTGGACCCGGATGACGATACCATCAGCCTGATACCGGAAGGAAACCGCCGCCAGGAACGTTTGCGCGTAATTAAGGGTGAAGCGCATGGCTCCTGACAAAAAAGAACCGGACACGCCGGCAGGCCGGGACCAATGGGAAACCGTTACGGGCCGGAATTTTAAATGCCGGGTCTTGGTTTCACCGTACAACCGGCGGCTGACCGTTTATGAATTCCACCTCTCCGGAGAAAACGGCGCGGAAACAATGGCGCAGGTACTGGCAGAAAAAGCCGGGGTATACGGCCTGGACAAAATATGGCTGAAATCGAGTACCAGGTGGGCGCGTGCTTTCACCAAAGCCGGGTTAAAGCTGGAAGCAAAAATTCCCGGATATTTTAAAAACCGGGAGACCGCAAACATTTTTGCCATGTACTTGAATACTCAGAGGGCAACCCCGTCCAGCGGAAAAACCGGGCACCGGCTAAACTCCGTTAAACCGGTACCCGGTCCCCCGGGTGGCACCTCCAAGCAGGTGCCACCCGGAGTTACCCTGAAATGGGGTGCGGAGGAAGACAGTGACGCCCTGGCCCGGTTATACCGGAAGGTCTACACTACTTACCCCTTCCCGGTATTCGCTCCTGACTATCTCAGGCAAACCATGGACAACGACGTTTGTTACCTGGCGGCCTGGCATAATGAACAACCGGTGGCCGCAGCTTCCGCCGAAATAAACCGTCCGGAAGAAAACGCGGAACTAACGGACTTCGCCACGCTCCCCAGTTGGAGAGGCCACGGTTTGGCGAGTTTGCTCCTCTCTCTCCTGGAAACACGTCTGAAAAAAGAAGGCATCCGGTGCCTTTATACCATCGCCCGCAGCAGTTCTACAGGTATGAACAGGGTATTCGCGGGTGCCGGTTACGCATTTCAAGGAGTATTAGTCAATAATTGCAATATTGGCGGGGATTTTGAAGATATGTACGTCTATTCAAAAATGGTCTGAAACCTCTGCGTCACACTTATTAATTTCTTTTATAGGTAAAAACATTAGTATTTTCCTGAAACTCTCCCCACGATATTAGTTCCGGTACCTCCCGGCCGGGAAGAAAACGTTCCGTTACCTGCTCCGGCAAAGCTTCTTTCCGGTACATTTTGTTATAATATTCCAGAACCATCCGTTGGGAAGAAAACTGCCACCGGGCCATATCGATACTGGCCCGCATCATATCCAACCACCTGCTGCGGCCGGCAGCATAATACAACGGTATAACTTCATCCGTCAGCACCCGGTAAAGTTCTCTCAGGTCCTCTTCATCTTGTTCGGAATCAGAAATTTCCTGCTCCATTTCGTTAATCACCCATCCGTTGACACTGTGCCGGAGTCCCTCCCCGACCCAACCGTCGACGACGCTCAAATTCAGCACTCCGTTGACGGCGGCCTTCATGCCGGAAGTCCCGCTGGCTTCCATCGGCCGCCTGGGGTTGTTCAGCCAAACATCACAGCCCTGTACCATCAGGCATGCTACTTCCAGGTTGTAATTTTCCAAAAAAACTATACTGTCCTGGTATTTCCGGTCCATTTTAATCAAGGCTCTGATTATTTCCTTTCCCCGGCTGTCATCGGGGTGTGCCTTTCCTGAAAAAACCAGTTGGATTTTTTTCTCCCGTAAAAGCGGGGCAATTATTTCTTCGTTTTTAAAAAGCAGGTCACTACGCTTATACGGTGCCGCCCGGCGGGCAAAACCCACCAACAACGCGTTCTCATTCAACCGGGCGCCGGTCTGGCGCATAATGTAGTCAATCAATTTCCTCTTTAAATTTAAATGCGGCTCCCAGAGGTCACTCCCATTTTCATAGGCTTCCCGGATTCCCCGGTCCTGCCAGGTATTGATATGCACCCCGTTGGTAATCGCAATTATCGGGGAAGTCCGTTCGACTTGCGCCCACATTTGTTTGGCCGTCCGGCCGTGCGCTTGGGATACCGCATTGGTAACCCGGGAAAGTCGCAAGGCGGCAACCGTCATGTTGAACGGGTCGCCCCCGAGGGCCTGCATCTGGTTATAATTAAGGGTGTTATAAGCTCCTGAATTACGCAAAAGCTGGTGTTCAAAAGATTCATTACCCGCCGCCACCGGGGTATGGGTAGTAAAAACCACCTGTTTTCTGGTTTCCTGCCAGGCGTCTTCAAAAGACATTCCCTGCCCCTGCATTTTTTCTCGGACCAACTCAACCCCGGCCAGGGCCGCATGCCCCTCGTTAAAATGATAAACATCGGCCTGAATGCCCAAAGCCCTGAGCGCCCGCACCCCACCAATACCGAGAACCATTTCCGCCGCCACCCGGTCCGCGGGTTTGCTGCCGTACAGGCGTTTGGTGATCCACCCGTGGGTGCTGCCGGGGAAATTTGTATCCAAAAGATACAGCGGTATATTACCGAATTGTTTGGTAAAACGCACCTTACATAACACATTTTCACCCTGGATCCTTACCTCCACTTTAACCCCGGTATCCTTAAGAAATTTATAATCAATATTGGGAAAAACATCGTAAGGTCTTAAATCAGCACCGATAAATTGGTGGGTGTAATCCTGCTTCCAAATAATTCCCACCCCTACCACGGGCAGGTTCAATTCCCGGGCAGCCTTAATATAATCTCCGGCCAACACCCCCAGTCCTCCGGCATATATGGGCAAACGGTCACTCAGGCCGTATTCCATACAGAAATAAGCCACCCTGGGCAGATCTTTTCCGTTGCTAACCAATCTCAACCCCCCGCTCATCAACTATATAAATTAATCAATCCGGTTTTTTGGTAATAAGTTTATATTCTGCGCAACCGGACATAATTATTCAAATAAAAATGATCAATAATTTTTAAAAAAACCCCGCCGGTTATTTTCCGGGGGGTTTCACAACCAGGGTAGTATTACTTTGTCAGTATTGCCTATTCTTCTTCCTGCCACAAACCTCTCGGGGTATAGTGAGTGTGCAGCAATTCATGTGACTTATGGCCGAGCGGTTTTTCCAGGAATTCTTCGTACAGGGCTTTAACCGCCGGGTTGTCGTGCGACTTGCGCAGCACCATGCGCTCATCTTCGATATAGGTAGCTTCAATCCTTTTCCGGCGGATTTCCGTGTTGGTCGGAATAGGTGAACCGCCGCCACCGATACAGCCGCCCGGGCAGCACATAATTTCAACAAAGTGATGTTCGGCTTCCCCGGCACGGATTTTATCCAGCACCTTCCGGGCATTGCCCAATCCGTGGGCAATAGCGATTTTCACCGGCAGCTCGCCGACTTGAACCGTAGCTTCTTTAACCCCGTCAAGGCCCCGGCATTCTTTAAAATTAATATCCGGAAGTTCTTTTCCGGTAACTACTTCGTAAACCGTACGCAACGCGGCTTCCATTACACCGCCGGTAGCACCGAAAATTTCACCGGCACCGGTGGAGATACCGAGCGGAGCATCGTATTCTTCCTCCGTCAGTTCCGGCAGGTTAAGATTGGCCTGTTTAAACATACGCCCCAACTCCCGCGAGGTGAGTACCACGTCAACGTCCTGGTAACCGCTGTCTTTCATCTCCGGCCTGCCGGACTCAAATTTCTTGGCCGTGCAGGGCATGATCGAAACGCAGACGATATTTGCCGGGTCAATGTCCTCTTTCTCGGAAAAATAAGTCTTGGCCAGGGGACCGAACATCTGCTGCGGCGACTTGCAGGTAGAAATATGAGGCAGCAAATCAGGATAAAAATGCTCGGCAAATTTAACCCAGCCGGGACTGCAGGAGGTAAGCATGGGCAGGGTGCCTCCGGTCTTAATCCGCTCAAGCAATTCGTTGCCCTCTTCCATAATGGTCAGGTCGGCGGTAAAGACAGTGTCAAAAACCTTGTCAAATCCCAGGCGCCTTAACCCGGCAACCATCTTTCCGGTAACAATGCTGCCGGGCTCCATACCCAAGGTTTCACCCACCTGAACCCTGGTGGCCGGTGCCGTTTGCACCACCACATATTTCTGTGGATCGGCCAGGGCCGCCCAAACCTTATCGGTATCATCTCTTTCCTGGATCGCCCCGGTCGGGCAGACCAGCGAGCACTGGCCGCACTGCACGCATTCGACGTCAGCCAGCTTGGCATTAAACGCCGGGGCAATAACGCTGTCAAAACCCCTCTCCTGGGCAGTAAGAGCACCGACGGTCTGGATATTGCTGCACACCGAAATGCAGCGGCGGCAGAGTACACACTTGCGCGGATCCCTGATTATGGACGGTGTGGAATCGTCGATGGGATATTCTGTTATTGCACCGTCAAAACGAACTTCCTTAATGCCGAATTGCTCGGCAAGAGCCTGCAACTCGCAGTTACCGTTCCGGACGCAGGTAAGACACTCCATCGGGTGGTCCGAAAGGATCAATTCGAGAATCAGCTTACGGGCTTTAACGACCGCCGGCGTATTGGTACGGACCACCATACCCTCGGCAACCGGAGCCACACAGCTCGGCACGAAAGCCTTTGCTCCTTCGACCTCCACGATGCAAATCCGGCAGGCCCCTATTTTATTAATTTCTTCCAAATAACAAAGCGTCGGAATATTTATGCCTAACTTTTTAGCAGCCTGAAGAATCGTGGTTCCTTCTTCCACCGCTATCTTCTGGTTGTCAATGGTCAATGTTATCATTTCATTCTTCCCTCCAAACTCCCGTATTTTTCTATTTTTCTTTATTGCAAAAGCTGCGGGAGCGGCTTTTATTCTTTAAATTCGCAAATCTTGGCAGCACACTTATGCTCCTTGATATGCTCCTCGTATTCGTTCCTGAAGTATCTAATGGTACTCAATACCGGGTTCGGCGCCGTCTGGCCGAGGCCGCACAACGCAGTTTGTTTGATGGTTAAGGCCAGTTCTTCCAGCAGTTCAATATCGCCTTCCCTGCCCTCACCCCTGGTAATGCGGTCAATTATTTCATACATCCGCTTGGTACCGATCCGGCAGGGAGAACATTTGCCGCAGGACTCGTCTACCACGAAATCAAGGAAAAACTTGGCAATATCCACCATGCAGGTAGTATCGTCCATGACGATCATTCCGCCGGAACCCATTATCGCTCCCAACGCCCCCAGCGAGTCATAATCAACCGGGGTATCCAGGTGTTCCGCCGGAATACAGCCGCCGGACGGGCCGCCGGTCTGTACGGCCTTGAACTCTTTCTTCCTGGGAATACCGCCGCCGATTTCAAAAACAATCTCTCTTAAAGTGGTACCCATGGGCACTTCTACAATACCGGTGTTGTTGACCCGGCCGGCCAGGGCAAAAACCTTGGTACCCTTGCTCTTCTCGGTACCGATGGAAGCAAACCAGCCGGCGCCTTTCAAAATAATGGGCGCCACGTTAGCCCAGGTCTCCACATTGTTAAGCACCGTTGGTTTGCCCCACACACCCGACTGGGCCGGGAACGGCGGCCTCGGCCTCGGCTCACCGCGCTTACCTTCAATCGATGTCAGCAGGGCGGTTTCTTCACCACAAACAAAAGCACCGGCGCCAATACGGATTTCAATGTCAAAATTAAAGCCGGAGCTAAAGATATTCTTGCCCAGCAAACCAAATTCACGGGCTCTCTTGATGGCGGCCTCCAACCTCTCAATTGCCAGCGGGTATTCGGCCCGCACGTAAACATAACCCTCTTCCGCACCTATGGCATAACCACAGATGGCCATACCCTCAATCACGCTGTGCGGGTCGCCTTCCAACACGGAACGGTCCATGAACGCGCCCGGGTCGCCCTCGTCACCGTTACAGGCGACATACTTCGGAGTCCCTTCGGCATTAGCGGTAAACTGCCACTTCATGCCCGTCGGGAAGCCCGCACCGCCGCGCCCGCGCAAACCTGACTGTTTGACTTCCGCGATCACTTCTTCCGGTTTCATCTGGGTAACCGCTTTTCCCAATGCCGCATAACCATCCCTGGAAATATAATCTTCAATAGAAAGCGGATCTATATAAATGGTGTTGCGCAGCACGATTTTTTCCTGCTTTTTGAACAAGTCGATATCATGGACCCTTGGCGTCGGTTCTTTGGCCCCCGGTGCCCGGTAAAGCAAGCGGGTTACCGGATTGCCCTTCATAACATGCTCCTCAACGATGGCCGCGGCATCTTTCGGCTTTACCCTGCGGTAAAACGTACCGTCAGGATATATAATCATAACCGGACCCATATCACAGGGCCCCATGCACCCGGTTAGAACAATTTTAGTCTTTTCTTCCAAGCCGTTTTTAGCAATAGCTTCTTTAATGGCATCAACCACATCCATGCAGTTTGACGAAATACATCCCTGTCCGCCGCAAACCATAATATGCGCTTTCCAGCTATCCGATGGCTCTCCTTGACGGATTTTAAGGACTTCCTGCATGCTCTCCTTAATCTTGGCCAGTTGGTCCAAAGACTTCACTTTATTACACCTCCGTTTAATCCTCCAGCCATTTTTCAAAAATCCCTTGTCACGGCAACATTGCTTTAACTTGACTCAGCAACCGCCTTATTATGGAACCCATGACACTACTTATGCATTTTAGGTTCATCCACTACGCGTACTGTTCCAAAATTTCGGGTATTTGCTCCGCTTCCAGGCGGCCGTGCACATCTTTGCCGTCAATGATCATTGCCGGGGCCAAGCCGCACGCTCCGATACAACGAACAGTTTCCAGGGTATAGCGGCTGTCGGGAGTGGTTTGTCCGGGTTTTATTCCCAAAGCATCCCTGATCGCCTTGAGTACTATATTGGTTCCTTTCACGTAACAGGCAGTCCCGGCACACACGCTAATCCTGTGCCTGCCCCTGGGGATCAAGGAAAAAAACGCATAAAAAGTAACTACCCCGTAAACCTTCTGCAGCGATACCTCCAACCCTTTGGCAATACTGATTAAAGCCCACTTGGGCAAATACCCGATTAATTCCTGGGCCTTGGTCAGCACCTGAATCAAACCGCTGGGCTGCCCTCTGTACTCGTCAATAATCAGTTCCAGTTGTTTGGACAGTTCGTCCTTTCCCGGTTCTTTAGCTGCCACAACTCCAACCTCCTTACATGATTGCCTTTTACATTCCACTTTGAGGATGTAACGTGAATCGTAAAACAAATATCATATCAAAAGACCTGCTTAAATTTCTGAGAATGCTTTTGCTTCTAATTTTCCTTCATAATTAATTAACTGTTAACTGGGATTGATAAATAAAAAAATGTACGAATTATGATGTAAAACTCATGATTTTTTTGTGTATCACGCTCCTTTCATTAGTAGCTGTAAATATTTTTTAACAATTCTAAAATAAAACTAAATCTATTTCATTAGATATTATAAACGAAATAACATAATTCAGTTTATTTCTTTTAGATAATATAGTTATTACTTAATTTTAAAGTTTTATTTGTAAGGTTTGCACTCCGGCAGATAAGCTTGGCTGTCCATTATTATGGCAGCTATGGTCTGTGGAAAATGAAAAAATTAAATAACCGCTATCTCGTTTACATCAAGAGATCGCGGCCATTTTTTTTGTCGGTATGGTGTAAAAGTCAGAACCTATACGGTACGGTGGGCATCAATCTGTTTCATAATTAACGCTACGGCCAGTACCAGCGCGTCGTAAAAGGAGCGTGGATTTAATCCTGTGAGACATTGGATTTTATCTAAACGGTAGGTAAAAGTATTGCGGTGCAAAAAAGACTTTTCTGATGCCTGTGCGATATTCAGGTTGCACTGAAAGAAAGCCTCAAGGGTCTCCAGCAATTCTTTCTCTCCCCTGATACTCCCCAGATAGTGTTCGATAAAACTGTTTTTTTCTTCTTCCTTAACCTGCGCCAGCAGGCTTTCGAGCGCAAAATCAAAAACGTGAAAAACATGCGCGCGTTTTATTTCTTTAAAATATTTCCCCATCTTTAGGGCCAGACAGGCATCCTGATAAGAATTGCGCGCCGCAAAAACTCCCTTGCGGCACTCCCCGATGCCGATAGAAACGTCCTGTTTGGTTCCCAGCATAATTGCCTGGCGCAAAGATTCCGCCATGGAGGTCAACTGTTTTCTCAATTTAGACAGGTATTTACCTTTTTCTTTCTCGCTACCTTCAAAAGAAAAATGTTCCCGCAGTATTTCTTCCAAAACTATATTTTTCAAAACCAACAATCTCCCGTTATAAAACGAAACCACAATATAACCGCCGGAATACTTAAAATAATCCTCAACAATCTTGATTGCCACGGACTGCAGCCGTTTCCATTCGGGAGACTGTTCATCAAAACATTCTTTCTTTTCAAATTCCACTATAAAAACTACTTGCGGATCCTCAATGCCATACCCCAAAATGCGTCCCATTGTTTCTAAAGCCAAATCACAATTACTGTGCACCTGGTTTAACAGCAACGATACCAGCAATTCTTTAGCATGTTTTTCCCTTTGCCGCTCTTCAACCAAAAACGCCTTTCTCAAAAACATTTCCATCACTGAATTGGAAATATCCAGCGTGCCTTGCCCTTTATTGCGGTTTATTTTTAAAGAACCGATGACATGACCGGCATATTCCAAAGGCACTTCGTCTTCAGCTGTATTCTCTCCGAGGTTTAAGGTTATTCTATTTGGTGTGCCATCTTTACTTGATTTCAGATCTGCTTTATTTAATGGATGCAACTCTTCTTCCTTTTCCTTCAGGGAGTGCGCACTTTTAAGATCACACAATTCCAGTAAACCTCTTCCAGTCATGACTACCCCCTCTCATAATATTAACCCATTACATAACACAGCAAATACAAACAGCCCTTGCCAGACTGTTTGTATATTTGATTTCGCTATGAAATCATAAAACCCTTCATTTTTTTATCTTAATTAACCCGTTTTTTTAAACTTACAGCTTAATTCTTCCTCTATTTTCCTGATTCTCATTAAAAACAACTCCACATCAATCCAGCCAAATTCATCGTCGTAAACCCAAGTCGTGTTTACCGGTTTTTGATACTGGAAATTATTTTGACTGATATTGCTACTCACCGGCCTCACCCTTTTTTATAATAATTTTGCAGCTATTAATATTAACTATATTATTTTGCAATAACCATGCCACCAAAAAGCTGCTCCCGGCCGGTAAAACTTCATATCGCTAGCAAAAAAATTTACTAGTCCGGGTAAGGAAATGATTGTAGTGTATCAATAAAAAACACGGCGGGCACAAATGTCTCTTTTTGTAACATCATTTTTCCGGAAACCCGTCCAAAAAGATAAAAAGATTGTTTATTTAGAGCTGAATGTGCTAGACTACTAATGATAATAAGTAAAATCAGAGGTGTTTTAAAAACTTGACTAAAAATAATATCCGTACCACAACCCCCCGGCGTTTCCGGGACATTCTGGGAAAACTGTCCCGGCCTTTTTTCATCCCCGGGGAATTGGGTATTAACCTTGCTGAATTTCAAAATACGGTTGCCAAGTACGCCCTAAAAGTAAAGTTTATTAATAAAAACTACTGGTGCCTGCGCCGGGAATTCCCCGGTGAAGTACTGGTGGAACAACTGGGTGAAATATCCGGTCGCTACTTTGCCCCGCCCCATGCCGCACGCCCTCCATCCTTCCTTAAAGAACATTCCACCGGAGAAAAAGAATCGGCCGGAATCCTTGGAGTGGAACCGGCAACCCTGCACCGTTTAATTACCGGGGGGGATTTAGAATGTTTCATTCTCGATCAAAAAGTCCGTTTGTGGCGTTCAGACATAGAAGCTCTCAAAAATAACCGGGCCAGATTATTGAAGCTGATCAGGGAACATGAAAAATTAAAGACCAATGAAGCCGCCGCTTTGCTGGGTATACCCGCAGGCCGGTTAATCTCCCTGGTCAAGGAAGAAAAATTCAATCCCATGCCCGACTACGAAACCAGGGGAGAAGATTTTTTTTTCAAGTTACCGGATATCAAAAAATTGCGTAAAAATATCCTGGCCGGTACCTCCGGCCGGAATTCCGGCCGGGAGCACGAAAATGATACAGCATTTACGGATGAAACCCGGACTCCGACCAGGAAGAAGAAGCGTCCGCGCCGAAAAAAAACACGGGGCGCAGAAAACGAAAAAGTGGTTCTGGACGATTTTCAGCTCCAGGCCGCCGAGGCCCTCCGTTTGGGGCAATCTGTCCTGGTGGCGGCACCCACCGGAAACGGAAAAACCCTGGTGGCGGAAATGCTGGCACAAGACCTGCTCTCAAGCGGCCGGGGCATGGTTTACACCTCACCACTAAAAGCTCTTTCCAATCAAAAATACAGGGATTTCCAGGATCAGTTCGGCAAAGAAAAGGTAGGCCTCGTCACCGGAGACATAAGTATCAACGCGGGGGCCCCGCTGCTGATCATGACTACGGAAATATTCAGGAACTGGTGTTTTAGTGAATCCGAGCAATTAAAAAACATCTCCTATGTTGTTTTTGATGAAATCCACTATCTTGATGATGCCGAAAGAGGAACCACCTGGGAGGAAAGCATATTGTTCGCCCCGCCCCACATAAAAATCCTGGGTCTTTCCGCAACCGTGCCGAATGCCGGGGAAATAGCAGCATGGATTAATAAAGTACGGCAGGAGCAAGTCACTGTGATTCAAGAAAGCAAGCGGCATGTTCCCCTTGCCATCCGGTGGATTCTGCCCGACGGCACCATCACCGGTGAAAATGAAGCCAGGAATGCCGTCGAGGAATTAACCGGGCTGCTCAAAAATTTACGCGGTAAAAAACGCTGGTTTAAGTAGTGCGTGAAACAGGAGTGACCGTCATGGAATTACCCGAAATGTCCAGCAGTGAAATTGTCGAACTTATTCAGCATCAACTACCAGCCCTTTTTTTTGTTTTCAGCCGGGGACGTACCGAATTACTGGCTAAGGACCTGGCCCGGGACTGGGATTTCCTTAATAAAAAGGAAAAAACAGCCGCCGGCAATCTAATTAAGGAAGCTGAAACCGGTTATCCAGGCACTTTTAGCGGACCGGGCTGGCACAACCTGCGGCGTCTCTTATTCCAGGGGATTGCTTACCACCATGCCGGCCTTTTACCCCCGGTAAAATACCTGGTAGAAAAACTCTATTCCCGGCACTTGCTCTGGGTAATATTTTGCACCGAAACCTTTGCCGCCGGGGTGAACTTTCCGGCATCCAGTGCCGTATTTGACTCTACCCGCAAGTGGGACGGGCGTGATTTTCGCATCCTGCACAACCGGGAATTCTTCCAGATGGCCGGCCGGGCCGGCCGGCGGGGTTTTGACAAGTTTGGCCACGCTTTTATCCGGGTAGACAGCCGCTTTCCTGAACAAACCGGTTTTTTCAGCGAAGCAAAGGTGGAACCGGTTATGGGAAGGTTGATGGTTTCTCCCAACACGGTTTTAAGTCTTTTACGTTACAAAAAAGATCGTGAAATCCACCGTTTTTTAAACGATAACTTTAAAATGCACCAATTAAAAAAACAAAAAACCTCCCAGGAAAAAAAAATCAAGGCCTGCCGGGAAGAAATAGAACAGATGAAAACCGTGGTATGCCCGAAAAACCACACCCTGGCCTGCCCCATAGAACGCACCAAAGCCCGCCGGCAAATAAAACGCCTGCGGTTGAAAAGAAAAAAAAGGGAAAGAGAGGCGCTTAAAAAGCAACTTGCCTCCGTTACACCGAAAAAATGCCAGGAAATGGATAAATGCCGCATTCTAAACGAAAATTTTATGCAGGCCAAAAACCGCCTGCAAGCATTTAAAAAAGAGTTGCGGGAGATTTTAAATCTGGAAAAATCTATTTTTCGGGAATTCAAAGATGTGCGCGATCTTCTGGAATATTTAGGTTACGTTAAAGACCGGGAATTTTTTCCCCGCGGTATTTTTGCCCTTGAGCTGCACGTGCAGGAAATACTGGTAACGGAACTGGTTTTTTCCGGACTGCTTGAAGACGCGGACCCCTCTGAAGCCGCGGGCGTGCTGGCGGGAGTGGAATATATACCCGGTAAATCATTCCAGGAGATTAAATGCGACCTGCCCGCCCTGCGCGAGGCTGCCGCTTTAAGACAAAACCTGCTCCGGATGGGGGTGCCGGAAAAATACTGCATCTGGTCGCACCTGCCCGGACCACTGGCTTACGCCTGGTATAACGGCGCCGGTTTTGCCGAACTCATGGAAATGTCCTCCCTGCAGCCGGGCGACATATTTTCTATCTTCCGGAGAGAGATCGATCTCCTCCGCCAGATTGAACGGGCGGCAACCGGAAATCCCGCCCTGGAGGAAAAGGTAAGAACCATCCGCGGCAAACTGGACCGCGATGAAATCGCCCTCAGCTTCTAATCACGAATCTACCCTCCAGGCGGATTAAAATACCGCTTCCCCGGTAAAACTCGAGCAAATAATTCTGCATTTATCGCCGAAAAATTGGCGGTAGCGCCGGCAGGCTTCCTCATTTGGATTGATAACTATTATCTCCCTCTTTTTTTCCGGGGCGTTGAGGGCTCTTTTTACCATGGCGATAATCGAGGTTTCGGATGCGTCCAGGGAATACCCGATAAATACCAGGCAATCGGAACCATTGACGGCGTTGGCGCTGCCGGCCCAAATATTCTGCAGCCGGTTGATTTTATGCGACTTATATAAAGTCGGTGCGATTATTACCTCCTGCGCGTTATCACTCCCGCAATTAACGCAGGTAACAGGATTGCTTTCCTTGAAAAGCAGGTGGGCCACCTTATCCTCATGTTCAGATATTTCACCGCAGAGCGGGCAAAAAGACCAGTTTAGAGAACCGTGCAGTTTATAAAGCGGTACTTTAGCCTTCCGTGCCAAGTGTTCTTCATGGTTGCCGTAGAAACCGTATTCCGGATTTCTGCCGGCAAACCGGACCGCCCGGTCCAGAACGAGATCGTAATTCAAGGAGATAAAAGCGGGATATTCTTTGCGGTTATTGAACACCCGGTTTACGAAAGAATGGTGGATACCGTTATGAACCGGCAGTGATTTGTCCAGGGTCATGCTGATTAACATCACCAGCGCCTTTTTTAAATGATACAGCCTGGGTCTGGTGAACCGCACGGAAAATGCCTGATTGTTCAATAGATACCAGTCTACCAGGTTGAAAATCTCATCAATTGCCGGATACCGGTCCAGGTCCTCCACCGAGTGGATGGCGGTCCTGCTTCCGTAAAAATATTCCAAGAACTCCCATATTATTTCCAAACCAGTCTCGCTGCACTCCGCTTTAAAATAACGATAAGCGATCTTCAAAAAATTATCTACCACCGGGGCGCCTTCCGCCGCTGAAGCACCGGCTCCGAAAATGTAAACCGTCCTCATATTAACCTCCGGACAAACCTTATTCCAGCCACGATAAATCTAAAAATTATTTTGCCTTTAACCTTGATTTTTATCACGGGTGCTTTAAAAAACCGCCTGCTGAAAATTCTTGACGCTAGGCATAATAGCCTGCCCCCGTTAATATATAGGATTATAACAAGTATTTACCATCTTGGACCGGGGGCAGCGCCAATGGAAAACTTAACCCGTATGCTCGACCTGCACCGTAAGTTAGCCGACTTTTCATTTCTGACCACCAAACCAACGGTAGCTTTCGTGGGTTCTTTTAACTCCGGAAAGTCAACTCTCGTTAACCGCCTCCTGGAGGCAGAAATCAGCCCGGTGGGAATACTTCCCACCACTCCCTGCCTGATAAATTTTGAATACGGCAATGCCTTTCAAGCAACCTTTACCGGTGCCGGAGGGAAAAAAGTCTTTAAACAATGCTTCCAGTTGCATGCCTTTCTTACCCAGTCAAATTTCCCCCGGGGCAGGCTGGATATTGAACTGCCGTCCCCCATTCTGAAAAAATGCCGCATTATTGACACCCCGGGTATAGATTCCCCCGGCGGTGATTCCGGACGTACCGCTGAAAAAGCGGCTTTCGGGGCCGACAAGCTCATTTACCTGTTCCACCAGCGCGGACTGGAGGAACCTAACCGGCTTTTCCTGCAGCGTCTGGCTTTCGCCCGCCGGAATAAAAATCTAAACGACCTTTCTTTCTGGTTGAACTGCAACCTCGGGGCCTACGACGGCACTTCCCTGGAAACAACCAGGGCGGCACTGAGAGAAATATTTTTAAACCCGATGCGGTTAAATACCATCAATACGCTTAAACCGGAAAACGTGGCACTTTTTAAAGTGTTCCTGGAAATGGAATTGCTCCGGGAAGCTCTGCGCCAGGTTTCCGGTAAACTGAAAAAAGCAGACGCGGAACTCCCGCAAAAAATCAAAAAAACATGTTCCCTAAAAGACAACGCTATCTTTCTCTCTGAGTTTTGGCACTTGAAACATACCGCCGACCTTATTTTACAGGCAGGAAAACTCCTGCATTCATTTCCTGCAGCCGGGAGGGAACTGGAAACACATCTAAAACATATGCACTCGGACAACTTGAAGCACCGGAGCAGTACCCCGGGCGGCAAGCTCTACCGCATCAAGTCAACCGGCCCCGGTGAAACCAGGGACGCCCTGCTCGATCTGCTGCACTGGCTGTTAAATGAACCCCGGCTTCTGGAGTTTACCGGCCGGTCCAAACTGAAACAGCTGTTGCAGGCTGTTTCGTCAAAACGCTTTACCATCGTAACGGCAGGGGGATTTTCCACCGGCAAATCCACTTTTCTCAACGCCCTGATGAAAGAAAAACTTCTCCCCACGGCCGACGGGCCGACCACCACCTGCATGGCCAAACTTACCTACGGCCGCCGGAAAACAGCCGTGGTCAAATTCCCCATGCAAGTAACTTTACACCTCTGCGAGCAAACCGGGGGCAAAGTAAGCTTGTGCCGGGAGAAGTTGGCGGTACTGGAAAAATGGCTGTCCGACCCCGATAGCGGCATAGCCTGCCTGGAAGCGTGTACAGACGGACCCTTCAAATACACCGGCAGGCGGGAAATCTCAGACCTGATCAGACAGGTGAAAGAATTTTTCGCCGCCGGCACTTTCGGCTTCAAGAGCGGCATCATTCCCCCCGCCGCCTTTAAACCTATGTCCGTCAAGAGATTTAAAAAACACGGGATCATGGAAAAAATCCGGATTAGTTTTAGAAGTTATGAACAGCAGCAATTTGATCTGGCCGTGCCGGAAGAAATCCGGTCATTCCAAAACTCATTAGGCTCCGTTAACGCCTTTAGGATTGAAACCGTCGACCTGCACCATCCTTCCGAGCTTTTAAAACTGGGTGACTTTATTGACACCCCGGGCCTGGACAGTATTAACCAACACCACCGGGAAAGAACCTCCCGGTGGATCCGGCATAGTGACGCCTGCCTTTTTTTTCTTAATGCCCGCCACATATTAAACCAACTGGACTGCGGGGTTCACAAATTATTTACGCCCCAGAAGAAAACAGATGTCTTTAATTGGAAAGATATTTTAAATACAGAGCAAGAGAAGTTTATCCTGGTGATCAACTTCTCCGATCTCCTAACTCCGTCCCAGCGGGAAGCGATATTTAATTTTGTAAGAAGAAGTCTCTCATCAGAACCGGTTTCAGGCTGCAAAACCGGTACGCCCGCAACTAAACCCGCAATATTATTTATTTCGGCTTTAAAAGGAGTGTCCGGCCAAAACGGCGGAACGGATAAACTGATTAGATGTCTTGAAGAAAATGTTTTAAAGACCCGGGGTAGAAAATTTCACCTTGACACGGCTCAAAAGCTTTATTCCGTTTTGGACGGCGCTACCCGGAACATATATGACCAGTTGATGTCGGGCGGCATCTCATACGCAAAAAAGTCGGAACTGCGCGGGACCCAGGAAACTTTGCGCCAATTAAAGCGCATGTTGAAAAATATCAGAGCGGCAATTTATGAACCGGGGAGGTTATAAAATGGAGCACGCGAGAATTCTGGACGAAAGACTGCGTAGAATTATCGGAGAAGTAAGCGGATACACCGGCAGCGAAATTAAAAAAAATCTTATCGGGGACTTCGAAAAAAACCTCCGGACAACGTTAAAAGAACATTCCGCAAAAGAAACCGCCAGATTTCTAACGCTGCTTAAAAAAGCTTGCGAAAAAATTTAAATCATTGAGGAGGGTGCCAATGAACAAGTTTGATGTCAGTAAGACGGAAAAAACCGGGGATGAGTTGATCCAACAAATGTTGTACGACATACTGTACGGGTTAAAAACCAAGCTGGTACAACCGTTATGGGACAAAAACCTGAAAATAGCCGAGCGCCTGGAAGAATTGAAAGAGCAGGACCAGGCGGGAATTGCCGAATTAAAGGAAAGGCTGGCGGTTCTGGAAGACAAGGTTCAGCAGATGCCCCTCACCATTCTCGCCGCCATGAGGGACGCCATAAGCCAGGCCGGCGGGAGAGATTAAAATGCCGGTTGAAAACTCTCGCCACCAATCAGATCTAATCGACTCACTGGCTGCCACCATTCAAAAAAAAATATTAATCCCGGCATCCGGTAAAATAGAAACCCTGGAAGTTGAAATCACGGATCTAAACCGGATGTTTAACGAATTGCAAAAAGAACATACGCTTTTAAATGAAGCTCATAATAAGACCAGGGTTTTAGCGGTGGTATCCACTCTGGCCACGGCAATTCTGGGCATTGTCCTGATTATTGTTGCTTTTTGAAATTTTGAAATTTAACGGTCTGGTGCGTACCGGCCAGACCGTTGAAAATTATTACCCGGCTTTTTACCCGTATTTCATTTTCATAACGGCAAACACAAAAGCCGTCGCCCCGGAAATGATGAGTACCTTAATGATAAAATTCAATGTTTCAGCTCTAAACCTGATTTTTTCTTTCTCCAACTCCGTTGACGGATTCCATTTTAAATCTTTATAAGTACCCGTATTTTCAAAAACCGTCACTTCATTTTCAGATTCCGGCTGGACCATCTGTTTTTCCAGCTTCACCAACCGCTCCTCGTGCCTGTTTATCCCGGACATATAGCTTGTCACTTGCACAACCAAGAAAGCCAAGGCGAATAAAACCAAAAGCAACCTGGGGTTATTCATGATATCTACCTCACTTTATTTAAAGACCGTCAGGCAAGATATGTTCTCCGGTAAGTTGATCCACCAGCTGTCTTGCCGTACGTCCGGATTTACCGTTATGCCAGGTCTCCCACAACAGCGCTCTGCGCTCAAGCTCGCCTTGATCCAGGGATATACCCCTCCGGCTTGCTAATCCGCATACTATATTAAGATAGAGCTCCCGGTCCGGAGACGGATAAAGCACGGTGAGCCCGAACCGGTCGGCCAGCGAAAGCTTTTCCTGGACCGTATCGCCGCCCCGCACTTCTCCGTCCCGTCCAGGAGCAATTACAGCGTCTGAAAAAAATTCCCGCACCAGATGCCGCCGGTTGGAGGTAGCATAGATTAAAACGTTAGCGGGCCGGCTTTCCAAACCGCCTTCAAGCACGGCCTTGAGTTCCTTGTATTCTACCTCTGATTCCTCAAAGGAAAGGTCGTCAACAAAAATTATAAAACGCTGGGGCCTGTGCCTCAATTGCCTGACAATCAGGGGGAAATCCCCCAGGTCGCTTTTCATAACTTCGACCAGGCGCAATCCCTGATTCAAATAAGCATTTAACAGTGCTTTTACCGTGGAGGACTTTCCGGTACCCCGGTCGCCGTATAGCAAAACATTATTTGCCGGTAATCCCGCCAGGAATCTTTCTGTATTCGCCACCACTTCCCGCTGCTGGTCCTGGTAGCCGATCAGTTCTTCAAAGCTAACCATTTCGGGCGCGTCGATTCCTTCCAGACAACCTTCCCGGCTGTTCCATCTTAAAGCCCCGTATTTTCCGAAAATGCCGGAACCAAAATTCCGGTAATAAACGGCCAACTTTTTAAGACAAAACAGGTCCCAATCCGGGGAAGTGGCAAACAAATGCTTTATTTGCGGCAGGCAACTGCTTCCGGGACAAAAAACCCCGGCGCCGGCACTAATATCCATGTTTTTCCATAATGACAACCCTCCGGCCGGATCCCTGCCTTCCTCCAGGCACTCCCACACCGTCCGGCGGGCAGTCTCCGCTTCCACCCGGAATAAAACCGCCAGCCTGACTAAATCCCCCGCCGCCGTTTCCTTCAGGGCGGCGCTTACCAGTTCCCAGGGAAATGCCGCCGCTTTCCGGCTGAAAGCATTATCGTCAAAAAGAATTAAATCCAGGAGATGATTTTGCCAGGCATCTTGCAACGGGACACCTGGAGCGCCTTCTTCCTGCCCCGCCAACCGGAAGAATAACTCCCCGTACGCGTCGAGGATTTCATCCGGCTCCGCCTTGCCGGCAGCAACCTCAAGAAATCTGAGCATGGCCGCAAAAACCGGGTCTTTAATAATTCCCCGGTAAAGCACCAGGCCCCGTACGGCACGCAATACTTTTAAATACATATCTGAACCCGGGGTTTTAATAGTTGTCAATCAAATTTTCTCCTTTTTATTAGGTTCTCATTCATACCTTGATATTCTGCAACATTTTTTTATTTCCTTTTTCCTGCGCACCCGAAACTAATTTTGCAAGAATCCATAAGATATATTAAATTACTTTTTTACGGGGTGCGTACTTCATGGAAAATAACAACCGTGCTTCAAATATAATTACCGCTCTTCAAGCCAACCGGGATTACCAGGTAGACTGGTTGCTGCAATGCCAAATTGTATTCCCCGGGCACCAGGCTGACGGGGCGATAAAAAAACGCCCGAACCAGGATTGGATTATACCTTATTTTTCCAACTTTGCCGCCATGGCCCTGCTGCAGGAACCTTCCGCATATCAACCGGTACGGCAGTACCTGGACTGGTATCTGCGCCACCTGGAAGATGACGGAACCATACTTGACTGCCGTTACGACGCAAAACTGAACCGCCAAACCAAGACGCCGGATTCTGAAGATGCTTACGCCGGAACCTACCTGAGCCTGGCAGCGCTGTATCAAAAAAGAACGGGAGATACGCGCTGGGTCAGAGATAATCTCCCCGGTTTAAAAAAAACGGCCCGGGTCATAATACATCTGATGGACCACGACGGGCTCACTTATGCCCGGTCGGGGCACAAGGTAAAGTATTTGATGGATAACTGCGAAGCCTGCAAGGGATTGCTTGATTTCGCCGGACTACTCCAAAACCTGGGTGACGGCGACGCAGCTTACTTTAAAGACTATGCCCGTAAAATCGCCGGCGGAATCGAAAGGAACCTGTGGAACCCGTTCGCCCGCTGCTACCACCCCGCCAAAACCGGTTGGTTCAACACGGGGTTAAACCTGTCAAAATTTTATCCCGATGCCGCATGCCAGATATTCCCTGTTTTGCACGGTCTGCTCAAACCCGGTTCCGGTAAAGGTACCCGTCTTTACCGTATGCTTAATGAAAGCCACCCCGGTTGGGTCGGTTTCCAGCCGCCTCATTTTCCCTGGACGGTCCTCGGCTATTGCGCCGGTCTTTACGGCGATTACCGGCGGGCCTACGAAAAAATTCGTCTGGACCGGGAAAATTATATTGAAACCGGGTCGGGAAATTGGTTTTGTGCCGAAGCCGCTTTTTTCATATTGACTTGTACCGTTTTAATTGACCGGCGCGACCAATGGTTCAAAATGTAAGCAATGTCATTTTATTAATATCTTACCACAATTCGATTGTCATCGCTCTATAAAAATAGTAAACTTGAAACTGGAATAAATTTTACCGGGGGAAAATATTAAAGCATGCAAACTCAATTTTAAGGAGAACTTTATGAGTTATTCTGTTTGCACCAAAACCGCCGTTACACTGGCCAAACAAGGTGGAGAAATAATCAGAACCAGGTTCGGGGGGAGTTTTACCAGTGCGTATAAGTCCTGTCCGTCTGACCTGGTCACTGAAGTGGACCGGAAGGTGGAAGATCTTATTCTCAACGGCCTGCGCGCAAATTTTCCTGAACATACTATTTTTAGCGAAGAAAACCGGCACCCGGAAGAATTTTTCCGGGACGGGTATACCTGGCACGTAGACCCGCTGGACGGCACCACCAATTTTGTTTACGGGATCCCTTTTTGTGCGGTCTCAATCGCGCTGGCTTATGACGGTCAAGTCATCATGGGGGTGGTTTACGATCCCTTCCGCCGGGAATGCTTCAGCAGCACCAGAGGCAGCAGAACTCATATGAACGGGAAGCCCGTACGGGTGGACCGGACACGAAAAACACTCGGGGAAAGCCTTTTGGTAACCGGTTACCCGGCCAACAAGGCTTTCAATAACCGGCTGCTGAGGGTCAATTACCATTATTTGCTTGAGCGGTGTGCCAATCTCAGGGCGCTTGGTTCCGCCGCCCTGGAGCTGGCTTATGTCGCCTGCGGCCGGTTGACCGGCTTCTGGGAAGATCCTCTTATGCCCTGGGACGTGGCCGCCGGTTCCCTGCTGGTTGAAGAAGCCGGGGGCAGTGTTACGGACATCGACGGCAACAATTTTCAATTAGACCGGAATCTTTCCATTGCCGCCACCAACGGTTTGGTTCACGACGAACTGCTTGCGGCCCTGCGTCTGGATAAATCTTAACGCATTTCCTTAACTTCTCAGTTTTTAAACCTGACTTATAGCCAATAATAATAACGGCTGTCGTTCCAACTGAATAAAGGAGGATCGTGCTAATGAACAGAAGGCGTGGAGGAGTAATGTCCGAAAGGCTGAAGTATGAATTAGCTGATGAACTCGGTGTTGGCAACATGGTACGCAGGGACGGCGGTTACTTCGGTAATGTTTCATCCCAAAACTGTGGTAACCTGGTCCGGCTTGCCATCGAACGGGCCGAACGCTCCATGACAGGGGAACGATAGCTATAACAGGGATGCCTTTTCAAAGGCATCCTTAAATTTATTTTTGACCGCCAAAAACCTGCCTCTCTGCGTTATAATAGAATTATAAAATATGCGGGAAAAGGAGTTCCATTATGCCTATTACCCATCAGGAAATAGTACTCCGGCTGTTCCTGGCCTTAATAGTAGGCGCCCTGATCGGAACGGAAAGAAAATTCATGCACAAACCCGCCGGCTTAAGAACCCACGCCCTGGTGGGACTGGGCGCCGCCCTGTTCACCATTATCAGCACTTACGGCTTTTTGGAATTCAGCGGTCCCCCTTATTACCGGACCAATATGGATCCGGCCCGGATCGCCGCGCAAATCGTGGTCGGAGTGGGCTTCATCGGAGCCGGGTTAATCTTCAAAGATGAAAACAAGGTCAGCGGCCTGACCACTGCCGCCAGCGTATGGCTGACCGCCGGCCTGGGTACCGGTATCGGCGCCGGTATGTATTTTACCGTTTTGGCGGCGGCGGCAATGGGGTTTATTGCCTTAAGACTGAGTTCTGTGCTGAAGAGGTTTGGCTATTATGAAGAAGATGAACTGTCCGATCAAGAGTAACCGCTGAGTTTTTTAAAGGATAATTTATTTTTTTACCGAAAGGCAGTAAAAAGGAGGCCTGACGCCGTATGGATGAGTATCTTTTCAAACGCCTTTTGTTTGCCGGAGAAGAAGAGGAAATTGAGGACCTGATCAAGCTCGGGTATTTCAAAAGGGACCACGACAAAATTTACCGGACGGAAAAATACCAGCACGACACCGAAAAATTTATCAACGTGAAAAAAATTGCCCTGTACGAGGCGGTAAAAAAACTCGGTAGCGCCGAAGATATGGACCGGGCGATGGAAATGGCCGGTATTAAAGATTTCATTACTTTTATCTTCATTGCCGAAGAGTTAGTCGAAGAAGGCAAATTCAAAAAAGACCCCCAGAAAAACTGTGTCATCAACCTTTAACCACCGCGCACTCTCAACGGAGGGTGCTTCCTTGTTTTTTTATCAAAATTTAACTTGATTTTAACAAACCGCCGTAAAAGGTATGTTAAGATACCAGAGAAAATTCGTCATGGAGTGAGAAAATTATGTTTCGTAAAAAAAAGGACATCTTTTTTGAGTACTTTGTGATAATTTCCAAGAATATACATTTAGCTTCTGAGGTTTTTCGCAAAGAAATTAACAACTTGAAAAATTCGGAGGAATTTGCCCAGCAAATCAAGACCATTGAAACCATGGGCGACCAATATACCCACGAGGTTATTTTTAATTTAAACCGGACCTTTATTACCCAGCTGGACCGGGAAGACATTTTAAACCTCACCATTAAACTGGACGATGTCCTCGACATGATAGAAGCCTGTGCCTGGAACTTTGATCTTTTCAACCTTTACGAACCGGATGAATACATGAAGCTTTTTGCCAAGAACATTGAAATGTCCACCCAGGAAATAATTTACGCTATTGATGACCTGGTAGAAAAAAGGCTGACCGAAGTACCAAAGCATACGTATAAAATCAACGACCTGGAGAATGTAGGCGACGACCTGCTGCGAGACAGTTTAAAAACCCTCTTTTCCACCTGCACCGACCCGGTTGAAATTATCAAAAGAAAAGAAATTTACAACATGATGGAATCCGTTTCAGATGCCTGTGAAGATGTGGCTAATATTTTAGAAGGTATTATTATGCGCAGCTCCTAAGGAGAAAATGCTATATGTACGACCCAACATTACTGCTTATTATCGCTGTTGTTATTCTGGCACTCATTTTTGACTTTATCAACGGTTTTCACGACACGGCCAACTCCATAGCCACCTCCATTTCCACCAAAGCCTTACCGCCCCGGGTGGCCATCATTCTCGCGTCCTTCATGAACCTTATGGGCGCCCTGGCCTTCACCGGGGTGGCCCAAACCATCGGCGGCAAAATTGCCGATCCGCTCCACCTGGAGTACGGCATGTTCATCGTCACCGCCGCCTTGATTGCCGCGATCACCTGGAACCTGATTACCTGGTACTGCGGCATTCCCAGCAGTTCCTCCCACGCCCTGATCGGTTCCCTCACCGGGGCGGTCATAGCTTCTGCCGGCATAGGAGAAGTTAATTTTCACGGTTTTGTTTCCATACTGAAAGCTTTGATTATTTCACCACTGCTGGCCTTCGCCGCGGGATATACGATCATGACCCTGGTCAAACTCATATTCAGAAACGGTCACCCGGCCAAACTGAACCGCCGGTTCCGCACCCTGCAAATATTCACCGCCGCCGGACAGGCATTCAGCCACGGTACCAACGACGCGCAAAAATCCATGGGCATAATTACTTTCGCCCTGATAGCGGGAGGGTTCCAGACCAATTTGGTAGTACCTTTTTGGGTAAAACTCTCCTGCGCCGTCGCCATGGCCCTGGGCACTTCAATGGGCGGCTGGAAAATTATCAAGACCGTCGGCACCAGGATCATTAAACTGGAACCCGCCAACGGTTTTTCGGCGGACTTCGGCTCCGCCCTGGTAATCATAATGGCCACCCTGCTGAAATTACCCGTCAGCACCACCCACGTAATTTCATCATCCATTATGGGGGTAGGCACTTCCAAACGCGTCTCTTCCGTTAAATGGGAAACCGCTCAAAGAATGGTTACCGCCTGGCTGATTACGCTGCCGGTGACTTCTATATTTGCAGCAGTAATTTTTTTAATGATCTCAATTTTTATCTAAAAACTTGTTTTTGATAATAAAATAAAATCACGATGAATTGTGTGAATTTTAAATTTAATCCTGCTATAATATTAATAAAAACCGTGGTATAATTCTATTGCACCGGCCAATAAGTAGCGAAAGGAGAATATTCATGTCAGTCACCAAAACCGGTGGCATGGTACGCTTGAAAAAAGACCTTTCGTTGGACGAGCTTGAAATACTTCAAAACATCAACGCCATCGTCACTTCCAATAACGATCTGGATGAAATTCTACAATCCGTTCATGCCTATCTTCCCAGGCTTATACCGCATACCAAAAGCGGCATTTTTTTCTATCATGAAAAAAACGCTAAAGTTACCCTGCACTCCAATATTGGACTAAACGAACGGTTAATAAAACTTTTAAAAGAAAATATCTCCCATGATTATCTTTTTATCAAACAAATGAAAACCCAAAAAGGCTGGCGGTCCACCGATGTATTTCAAGCGGAGGATATTAAGCATTCGCAATATTTTCACTCGCTCAGGCGAGACGGCATGTACTACAATCTCGGCGCTCCCATAGTTTTAGGCGGAAATTTTATCGGCACGGTCCACATCGCCCGCCCGGAAAGCCGCTGCGATTTTAGTGACAAAGACCTGCGCATGCTGGAACTGGTAGCAAACCAAATTGGCATCGCCGTAAAAAACGCGCTTACCTATGAAAAGGATTTGAGAGAAAAGGAACATATTATCAACGCTTTAGAACAAAAAATCAAACAGGCCGAAAGACTGGCCGCCCTGGGCAGGGCAGCGGCTATAATTGCTCATGAAGTTAAGAATCCGCTCACTTCCATCAGGCTTTCCCTTTATTCGATTGAAAAAAAATCTGCCTGGAAAATGGATATCAAGCAGGATCTAACCATAGTTAAAGAAGCGGTGGACCGGGTCAGCCGTACCATGGAAGACCTGCTGCATTTTTCCATTGATACCCAACTGCAACTGGAAGAGGTTAATTTGAATGCACTGCTGAAAAATCTGGCCGGCGAATGCCGTGAACGCTACGGTAAAGGCTTGATTATTGAAACCTCGCTCAACAAACCAATTCCGCCGATCACCGCCGATGCTGAAAAACTGACCGAAGTTTTCAGAAATTTGATTACCAATGCTGTCTATGCCAATGAAACCAGCGGTACGGTCCGGATTTCCACCAACCACTCTTTTGATCAGGTGATTATTACCGTAGAAGACTGGGGCAGCGGTATTTCACCCGAAATTCAACAAAAAATATTTGAACCTTTTTTTACGACCAAGCAAAGCGGCACCGGCCTGGGACTGGTCATTGCCAAAAAAAACATTGAGGCCCACCGCGGTATGATTCAAGTTGAAAGCGAACCCGGCTGGGGCACTAAATTCATTATTTCCCTGCCGGTATATAACCCGGAACAGCGAGGTGAGCAAAATTAACGAGTTTTTAATCAACGAAATTAAATTATTACTGGTTGATGACGACCCTTTGGTACGACGCAGCTTGAAAATGTTATTTGAATTACACGATATCTCCGTGGTCGGAGAGGCTACCAATGGTGAAGAAGCTATTGAAGCAGCAGCCAGGTTAAAGCCGACCATGGTACTGATGGATGCCAACATGCCCAAACTGGACGGCGTGCGCGCGGCAAGGATCATTAAAACCAGTTATCCCAATATGCATGTCATTATCCTTACCGTTAATAACGATTACGAAAAAGTAGTTCAGGCCATCCGTGACGGATGTTCCGCCTATGTCTTAAAAGACAGTTCACCGGAACAGTTAATCGAAATTGTCGAAAGTGTAGCCGAAGGCCGTTATTTCGTTGACAATACCATTGCCAACGAGCTTTTGGTAAATTTGGTTCAAGGTACCTCTCCCCGCCAGGTTCAAAAGGAATATTCCATTTTGACCTCGCGTGAAAAAGAGGTGCTGCAGTTAATTGTCAACGGTTACAGTAATAAGGAAATCGCGGTGAAGTTAAAAATCACCCTGCGCACGGTTAAGGCTCATGTCAGCAGTATTTTAATGAAGTTAAACGTCAATGACCGCACCCAGGCCGCAGTTCTTGCCATCCAGGAAAAGCTGGTGGACAGCCGCGGCATCTAAATTACCCCCTATGGCTCAAAAAAAAGGCGCCTTCGTAAAGGCGCAGGTGAGTAGGGGGTAAGTTTGCTTTTTTATTTTTTGATTACCCGCTTGAGGAAATATCCTTCCGCGTCAATGACGTCTCTCAACAGATGCAGATCGTCATCGCTCGGTTCAACCATTTCTTTCACGTTAGGCGGAATAATCAATTCAAAACTGACCAGTTCCTGAATCTCTTCCGGCGTTACTCCCGGTTTTACTTCCAACAATTTCATCCTCCTGGTTTCATCGTCAAAACCAAACAGGGCCTGGTTGGTTATAATCCGGTAGGGACCGGACCCCAAAACCCCGGCTTTCTCCCGGTAATCCGGGGAACCGTCGCCGTATCCGATACTGGTGACAAAATCTACCTTATTGACGAACCTTCTTTTTTCAAGGGCCATAATGGCGATGGTCTTTTCGCAATTTGCGGCCATGGCTCCGGCGCCGCCGCTTCCCGGGAATCTTACCCGCGGTTTCGCGTAATCATTCCCCTCAATCGTGGAACAAATATTGCCGTACATATCCACTTGCGCACCGCCGATAAACGCATAGTCGGCGTACCCTCTCTGGGTCAATTCAAATACCGCGCACAACCCTTTAAGATAACACGCCTTGCGGCCGGCCCTGGTATCCCCGACCGACAGGGGCATGCCCATTTCCAATACCGGCGCCAACGACCCGGCTTCATAAATCATGTAAAGATTGGGCGCGTGGGTAAGCTGGGCGTGCATCGCAGCAATAATCGGCAGACCGGTACCGACAAAAACTATCTTTTCGTCTTCAAGAACTCTGGAACCTGTATAGGCAATCATTTCAAACGGGGTATATTCAGACATCCTTATAACCTCCTTATTTTCAGATGCATTTTAGATTAACACGCAGCCGCACCGGCACAATTTTTATTATTTCCGGCTGTGCGGCTTTGAGCATCTATGCCAGAATGATGGGCTGCCCACCGTCCATTTCTTTTAATTTCTTGAGTTTTTTATACCCGATTTTTTCCAGGAAATCATCGTAAGTTTCACAGCTGAAAATGTATTCTTCGTAGTATTTTTTGAGGCTTTCTTTATTTCCAGTTTTCCGGAAATCATCGCAGATACTTCTGAACATCTTGAGGTGGTCCATATCAAACCAGTAGTTGCCGTACGAGGCACCAGGGAAAGCACCGTACGGCTGTTCGGTCAAGGTATCGACAGCGGGATAGGGAATTTCGGTCAGGTTAGGATAAGCCCTAATGCTTTCTGAAGGTATGATGGCATCCGCGGTCATAATGGTATAGGTGGATGCCACGGCTATTTCGGGACAAGTGCAATGCGCCCCGAAGATCCGCGCGTTCCCGTACATATCCGCAGCGGTAGTGTGCACCAGTCCGACATCGGGATGGCAAGCGGGCAGCAGGTAGGTATTTTGACCGCTGAACGGGCACTCGATCATTTTACCCCGGTTGACCAGTTCCATGTCCGTGCCACCGTGGTCTCTTACCGGAATAAAGGGAATCCCCATGGCCCCGGCCTTAAACCTGGCCGACATACCGTAGTTAGTATAATCGTCTATTTCAATCAACCCGTTGGTCGCCAGGTAACGCAGCAGGGGCGCAATGCCGATAATTTCATAACCCCACCAGGCCAATTCGACCCGTTTTACCGATACGCGGTCGGGGTCTATAATCATTGCTCCGACCAGCAGTTCGGGACAGATTGAATTTGACTGGAAAGACAGGGTCAGGTCCCTGGCGCCCTGTCTGATTATTTCATGAATGCTGGCCACCGGAACTCTGGTATTAACAAAACCTCCAATACCAATATTAATTCCGTCCTTAATATGCTTACTCACGGCTTCTTTTAAAGAAGTTCTCTTATCTAAAAGCGCGTGAGACTTTTCGACCATTATCTTTCTTGCTTCTTTAGAAGTAGGGCCCCAATACTCAAATTTTTTTTCTTCGTACTGCAGGTTGGAAACATTTTTTATTTTGGAACTTACTGAATTGATCATGCTTATACCTCCCTTAAAAAACTTTTGGTTTTATAACCCTGTTGACGGTTACCCTGGCGCTAAATTCCGGCTTTTATCACCCCCCGGGCTTTACTAACGCAGTATGAAAACTTACTTGAAATTTAAAAAATGCGACCGTGGAATATATATCATCTTAAAATTAAAAAAATGTTTAACTTTTCTTAATTTTATAGATTATTTTCAATATTTTCAATATATCAGCTGTACTAGTACTTAAATACAAACATATACCTGAACTTACAGACAATGCTAGCCGCGTTAATTTCGCATTAAATATTCATAATAGTAAGAAAGTTCATTATTTCTGCTAATTTCTCAATCTTGCAAATACTCATAATTTTTAAAATGGATCGAAAGTACTAGTCCTATGATACAGATAAATACTGTTCTTATTGACAATAGTATGTGTTTTATGGAATAAATAAAATTTCTTTGTAAGGGGGTTAATATTTTTAAAGTTTTAGACAAAATCTATCGAAGAAAGAAAGGTTTCCGCTGCTTTTGCAAGACCATCTGATATGGTAATTTTGTGAAGGCAGCTCCTGCTTAGTCGACAGGAGAGAAGTCCGGACAATATACCAGAAAAAGTTTGGACTTTAAGAAACCAAGGGGGAAAGTAATTACGATGTACTGGACAGGCTTATCGCCCGACGAAGCCAGGCAATTCCTGGCCAACAAGGACAAATCAAAAAGAGACAAGCGTATGAGCTTGAAAGATGCAGTGCAAAAGTACGTTAAAAACGGGGATAACATTGGCATCGGAGGGTTTGTCAACGGCCGGCAGCCAGTGGCAATTGCTTTTGAAATTGCCCGGCAGGGAAGAAAAGATTTAACCCTTTCCTTCCAATCCGCTGGTCTGGGAGTTGAATTTTTGGCCGGAGCCATGGTTCTGGACGAAAGTAAAAACAGTATTAAACGCCTGGAACTTGCTTACTGGGCACACGAAGCATTCGGTATTTCTCCGCTTTTCCGCTATCTGGCGGAAAGAAACAAGTTGGAAATCGAAGACTGGAGCAACTACAATATGTCCGCCCGCTTCAAGGCCGGGGCAATGGGCTTGCCGTTTATCCCGTGTCGCAGCCCTCTCGGCAGCGACACGGTTAAAGTCTGCAGATGCGAGGTAATTGACTGCCCATTCACCGAAAGGCCAATCATGCTGTTGCCGGCTTCCCACCCGGACGTAGCCTTGATCCACGTCCAGGAAGCGGATATTTACGGCAACTGCCGGATTCAGGGACCGTTGTACACCTGTCCCGAAATATCTATGGCTTCAGCGCACACCATCGTCACCTGCGACCGCCTGATTGAACATGACGATATGACCAGATACCCGAACCGGGTAACCATTCCCTTCTTCTCGGTAGACGCCGTCGTCGAAGTACCCTTCGGCTCTTATCCCGGCAACTGCCACGGCATCCATTATTTCGACGAAAAACATATTCCGGAATTCCGCACCGCCTGCGAAAAATTCCGCAAGGGCGATGCCGGCGAACTACAGCAGTACTATGACGATTATGTTTTCGGGGTGGAAAATTTTGCCCAGTTTATTGACAAAATTCCGTTTGAGCAGCTTCAATACATCCAGAAGATTGAGCCCGTTACTACTCTGGAAGCTGCCTTCAAGGTATTGGAATAACAGGGAGGTGAGTTAAGTGACTAAATATGCTGAAGACTTTACCGCTCAAGAAATGATCGTGGTTGCAGGGTCCCGGACCCTGGAGGATAATAAAGTGGTTTTTGCCGGTACCGGTCTGCCGATGGTGGCCATTACCCTGGCCCAGTTAACCCACGGCCCCGGAATCGTCCCGGTATTTGAAGCCGGCGCCGTAGGACCCAGTCTTTCCCGCGGCCTGCCCCTTTCGGTCGGTGATTCCCGGACGACCTTCAAAGCCAATTATCTCCTCGGCCTGAACTCGGCATTTGAATTGACCCAGAGAGGATTTGCCGACATCGGTTTTATCGGCGGAGCCGAAATAGATCCCTACGGGAACCTTAATTCCACTATGATGGGAGAATTCCCGGGAAATTACCAAAAACCCAAAGTCCGCCTGCCCGGCAGCGGGGGCGCCAGTGATATGGCGTGCTCCTGCGAGCAAACGATTATTATCATGGTACACGAACCCAGAAGATTTAACGAAAAACTGAATTACATCACCAGCCCCGGTTATCTGGACGGATCGCCAAACGCCCGCTGGCGTGCCGGACTTGCCGGCCAGGGACCGCACCGGGTTATTACCACCAAAGCCGTCCTTGGTTTTGATGATGAAACCAAGCGCATGAAACTGATTGCCACTCTGCCCGGCGAAACAGTCAAAAGCGTTCAAGATGCCACTGGTTTTGAATTGATTATTCCCAATGACGTATATGAATTTGAACCGCCGACGGTGGAAGAAATTCGCCTGATCAGGGAAGCAATCGATCCCAAAGGTTATTTTGTCAGAAAGAAAATTAAAGAATAAAATACGTTTGATCCAAAAATAAAATAACCTGGTAGATTCAGTTTTGAACGTGAATTATACCCCCTTTGACATGCGCCTGATAAAAAAGGCGCATTATTTTTCACCGGCACCGGCAATGCATAGTTTCCCGGCATATAAAATAATATCATGAGTATAAAAAGGGAGGTTTGAGAATATGTTCTGGAAATGTCCTCAATGCGGGAAAAAATCGCTGCGTGTGGAAGGGGAAAAAGCTGTTTGTCTTGCATGTTCCGGCACAAACAAGGTTTACCCGTGCCCGCAGTGCGGAGTACGGGCGCTGGTAGAGCGGATTCCCGGCGGGGAACGGCATCCCGCTCCCCGGTATCTCTGCTTTTCCTGCGGCGGCTCCTGGGCGGCGGGAGAAATTGAAACTTGTCCCGAATGCGGCCGGCCGGAATTCAGCACTGAATTTGAAGAACTCATCATTTGCCGTAGCGCGGCCGGTTTTTACGTCTGCCGCAAATGCTACGAAAAGATATTCCGGGATTAAAATTAATTCATTTGAGACTTGATCTTGGCGTTGATTCTCTCCATTAAATAAATCGTGTTCAATTCATGGTAGGTTTGAATAATTACGCTTTCCACCGGGCCTTGCACCGACAAAAGTCTATGATTGACTTCAAAATCAACGCCGTAACCGGCATTCATCTGCTCCTTGACGGCTTCCAGGACTCTTTGCCTGGCTTCATCAAGCCCCGCTTCCTGCCAGTCTGATTTTGCCAGTACCGCCGCATCCCGTCCGGTAATCCCGGACAGGCAGTTTAAAAAGCTCTCCCGGAAATCGTCAAATTTTGGTTTCTTCATGCTCCTACTACCTCCGTGACTGTATTTTTTACTCTAACCGTTCCGGTCTTCCTGCAGGGAGGCAAAAATTTCCCGCCAGTTGCAATATTGTTCGATATTCTCCAGGGCCACCCTGACCCCCCCGGCATCTCCCGGCTTGATGTGGCGTGAAACTTCTGCCACTCTTTCGATGGCGGTGTACGTGTCGTAGTGCACCAGGATCACCGGCACCCCTTTTTCCGATGCCCGGGCCACCACCTTGACGTCTGGATAAAATCCGCCAGTAAGAATCAGGGTGGACGTATTGGTTTCCAGCGCCGCCAGGGCCAGGTCAGCCCGGTCACCCCCCAGAATCACTGCTTTATTGGCGGCACGCCGCAGGTACTGGAGAGCGCTTTCCATAGTCATCGCCCCGACGATCACATCTTCCACCAACAGGTCCATCCGGTCCTCCCCGGTTAAAATTTCACCGCCCAGGGCTTCGTAAAATTCCGCCACGGTAGGAGAAGCTATCTCCGGCCGGGCGGGAATAATACCAACGGTACGGTAACCCATTTGGTCCAATATCGGGCGGTAGACACCATCCGTCTTGGCCAGTAAAGGCCGCTGAACGTGACTGAACAAATTGCCGGCGCAGGCAATTCCCCTGCAGGCCAGAAAGGAATTGAAGAAAACGGCAAAATCAAAGTCGAAGTCATTTTTCACCTTAATTACGTTAAGCACCACCGCACCCAGTTTTTCCGCCAGCGACACACTGTCCATCTCATCGGCAGCCAGCAGATACGGAAACGTTGCGCCGTCAATAATTACCAGATCGACATCTTTACTGATCTCCCGGTAAGCCGCCGTAATTGCGTGCATCCATTCTTCTTTCTTGTTCCGGGAAAGGTAAGAGGGCCCTACCGCGCAAGGCACGATCGTCTCCGCAGGTGTTTCCACATCTAAAATTTCCCGGACCAACCGGGCATCCTGGTCCCGCTTCCCCGTTCCGGGGCTACCGACCGGTTTGAAATAAGCAACCCGGTACCCTTCCCGGCGTAATTTCAAAGCCAATCCGATGGCTATGGCCGTTTTGCCGCTGCCGGCCATTCCCGTGACCAAAAGGCTGCGCATAAACCCAACACCTCACGATATGGTTATTTTTATATCCAGGGCGGCGGTGCCCTGCTCATAAGCAAAAAGCGGGTTGATATCTATCTCGTTTATTTCAGGAAAATCGGTGACCAGGGCGTTTACCCGGCCTATAACCGCCGTTACTCCGGCCAGGTCGGCAGACTTGCCCCCCCGGTAACCCCGCAGCAAAGTATACGCTTTCGTTTCCATGATCATTTCATCGATATCCCGCCGGGTAAGACCGTGCGTTAAACGAAAAGAGACGTCTTTTAAGAGATTAACATAGACGCCGCCCAGCCCGAAAGCCAGAAGCGGCCCGAACTGCACATCCCTGGTCATCCCGACAATCAATTCGATTCCCGGCGGCATCATCTTCTGCACTTCAATTCCGTGCGGCACTACTTTCGGGAGGTAACGTTGAATATTTTCAATTATCCCGACATATCCTTCCCTTACCTCTTCAGGTTTTTTCAACCCTACAATGACACCGCCCACGTCGCTTTTATGCAATATTTTCGGCGAAGCAACCTTAAGCACCACCGGGTAACCAATTTTTTCCGCCAGAGCGGCGGCTTCCTCCGGATTGCGTGCGAGGGCGGTGGGCGCCGTGGTAATACCGTAGGCCGCCACCACCTCGGCCGCCTCACTCCCGAGCAGCACCAGACGGTTATCCTTTTTTACATCGTAAAAAACCGCCTTTACCGTCTTCTGGTCAGGTTTTTCCAGCCGCGGAAAACCCTCCGCCGCAGGAAGATTGAGCACCCGCCGGTAATTAACCAAATTTTTTAAACCGGATACGGCATCTTCGGGAAATTCAAAACACGGTACACCGGCCCCGGACAGGATCCGGATTCCGCTCTCCAACCGCAGCCCGCCCGTAAAGGCAGTAAAAACCGGTTTTCCGGGATAAGCATCACGTAATGAAACGATCGCCGCCGCCGTTTTTTCCGGTTGGGTAAGCGCGGCATGACAGAGCAAAACCAGTACCCCGTCAACATTTTCATCGGCCATGATTTTTTCCAAAGCAAAACGGTAACGGTCAGCTCCGGCATCGCCCAGGACATCCACCGGGTTATAGATGCTTGCTTCTGCGGGCAAGTTGCCGCGCAAGGCGGCAATGGTTTCCCTATTAAACCGGGTCATTTTAAGACCTGCCTCTTCGACGCTGTCACTAGCTATTATTCCCGGCCCCCCGGAATTGGTAACAATCGCTACCCGGTCCCCTGCAGGCACCGGTTGGCCGGTAAAAGAAACCGCCATATTAAAAAGCTCCTTCATACCGCTGACCCTAATCACGCCGCACTGGCGGAACGCCGTTTCATATGCCAGGTCGCTGCCGGCAAGAGCCCCGGTATGGGAAGAAGCCGCCCGGGCACCGGACTGGCTTTTCCCCGACTTTAATACTATAACCGGCTTTCTGGTCACAACCCGCGAGGCAACCTCCAAAAACCGTTTCCCGTCGGCAACATCTTCAATATAGCACAGAATAACCTTGGTATGGTCATCATTTGCCGCCTCTTCAATAAAATCGGACTCGTTCAGACCGGCTTTATTACCAAGACTCACCACCTTACTGAACCCTACCCCGGCATACATGCTCCAGTCCAGCACGGCCGTCAACATGGCACCGCTCTGAGAAATAAAGGCAATATCACCTTTTGCCGGATAGCTAGATATAAACGTCACATTTACCGGTGCGTGCAGATCCATGAAACCCATGCAGTTCGGACCGAGCAGGCGCATGTTGTAATCACGGGCAATATTCACCAGCTGCTTTTCAATTTCCATACCCTCCACGCCCATTTCTTTAAAACCGGCCGTAATTACAATCAGGTTCCGGACCCCTTTTTGGCCGCATTCCCGCGCGGCCTGCAGCACCTGGGGCGCCGGGACCGTAAAAACTGCCGTCTCCACCGGGCCGGTAATCCGGGTAACCGAGGCAAAACAGGCTAACCCCGCGATACTTTCCTCCCGGGGGTTGACGGGGTAAATCGCACCGCCGAAACCGCTGTCAATCAAATTTTTAAGCACCGAGTTACCAACTTTTCCCGGCAGGCGCGAGGCCCCGATTACGGCAACCGACCGCGGGCTGGTGAAACTGGCAAGACTATCCATAACCTCCCACCTTCTTTTCCCACTCTGAAGAAACACCCCTCCGGCACGTGCCCGGGAGGGGCTGACAAAACACTTCTTATTCCGGTTTGACCAGTTCTTTAGTGGTTAGAAATTCCATCAACAACTTACCCGTTTTACCGGTAATTTTAAGACAATTTCTTTTACGTTCCTTGGAATCAAAGGGATAGCGATTGAGTGTCCGGCAGCAGGTTCCACCGAAACACTCCTTAAAAAGGTCGTGAAAGTCATTGGTCAAATCATAACAAGCATAACGGTCTTCATCGACACCGGTTCTTCCCTTGAGCAGACCGATCGCCAGCGCCGACGCGTTAAGCGCACCGCAAATACACCCCGCCTGGCCCAATCCTCCTCCCAGACCGGTAAACATTCTTACCAAACCCGCGTCCAACCCGGGTGCCGCCAGGTCACGGAAGGCAAGGAACACAGATTCAGCGCAGTTATACCCCGCGCGAAAATATTCCCCCGCCCTCTTTCCAGCCTCCACAGCCAGGTCCCGACTCACAAAACCAGCCCCTCTCTTTTCTCCTGATAATACCTATTCAACAATCACTCCGGTAAAACCTTCCTGCAAGACGGGAATCCGCACCAATCACAGCAACTCCGTCTCATAATCAACAATTCTCATGGTTCCCTGGGCATTGATGAACCTGATAATAGCGGCAAACACCTGGTGCACGCGCGTTGGTTCGCAACTAACAAACGAGATGCCGATGGTGGACCGCCGCCAGACATTTTGCTCCCCCACCTCGGCCACGGAAACATTAAAACGGGCCTTGACGCGGTCGAGCATACTTTTTAAAATTCTTCTTTTATCTTTTAAGGAATTTGCCTCGCCCAAAAACAATTCCACGGTTAAGACACCTATAATCAATGCTCATCCCTCCGGAAAGCCGGGCCTTCTTTTAACCCGCTTTTTGGCACGGGAACCCAATCAAAGCCATATATTTTAATAAAAAAGGATTGTTAGCAGTGTTTAATTTTTTCCCTTTTCTAAAATCAAAAATATTTTCCCGGCCGGCCGCCGGAAAACCCTGCGGCACGGGCACACTCCATACCGGGGAGAATATTAAAAACCAATTAAAAATAAAAATAGGAGACGTCCTGGTAAAAATAACCCGCAAATCCAGCCTCCCCCCTGAAAATGAACTTCACGCGGTCATACCCCGGGTAGAAATCCGCCGCCGGTTTTATTATGACGGAAAACCGGTCGCCGAAGAAGAAATGATTTTAAACAGCATCACCCTGGTAGACGCGCCGGTGCGCCCTACCGGTAAACCCTGACCATCTGACCATTATATTTCCATTTCCCGGATCAGTTGGGGGGTAAAATCGATCATGTCAGCACTCACCAGGTGAAAATCAATCCCCCACCTGCGTCCGGTAAGACTGCTCCCGGCGGCGGCGCCGTGCAGGTGCCCGTAAACCACGGTACCGACGCCGTAACGCTGAAACAGTTCCACTAACTCATTCTTCTCATGCCGGTCATTTACCGGCATAAAATGCGTCATCACGATTATTTCATCCACCCCGGAACCTGCGCTTTGCAAAGAATTTTCCATGCGGAGCAGCTCCCGGCGGTATATTTTGAGATCGAAGGCACTAAAATTATCTCCCCCCGGACAGATCCACCCGCGCGAACCACAGACTGCCAGCTTACCAAAAACCAGGTGGTCATTCTGAATTACCCGCATATTGGGTGGCAATGCCGCGCGCACCTTCGTCAGGCTCTGCCACCAGTAATCGTGGTTACCCGCCACACCGGCAATCAATCCGGGTAAGAGCCCCAGGAAATCCAGATCGTGCCTGGCCTCGTCCAATTTCATGGCCCACGAAATATCGCCGGGTAATAAAACCAAATCACCACGACGGACCTTATTTACCCAGCGCTCATAAATCTTGCGGTAATGCCCGTGCCACTCGTCCCCAAATACATCCATCGGCTTGTATGTTTCCACGTCACACCAACGTAGCGGATCTACCGGCCTGCTAAAAGATAGGTGCGTGTCTGCGATGGCAAATATTTTCAAGTTTTACCCCCTGCTTGTTTCAAAATGTCGTTTTGCCTTTTTTTATAATAGCATTATAATTACTTCTTCACAACAATTAAAGCATCGTTTGTTAATCGACTTTTTAAGACCTGCTCTTAATTTACCCCGAGGGTCTTTACCCTTTCTTCCGGACTGAGGATATTGGTAATACGCACACCGAAATTCTCATTGACCACCACTACCTCGCCCAGGGCTACCAGAACACCGTTAACCAGTACTTCCACCGGCGCGTCGACCGGGTTCTGCATCTCGACCACCGAACCGGGTGTCAATTCAAGAATTTCTTTGATCGGCCACTTCGTCCGCCCCAGCAAAACCGTCACTTTCAAAGGGATATCCAGGATCAGATTCAACCGCTGCTGATCTATGCCCGGCGGTGCCACCGGGGACCCCGGGGTCTTTATGCCCGTGGTCGCGGCAGGTCTCTTTCCCTCGGCAACCGGGGACACCGCCGGTTGCGTTCCGGAAGCTGCGGGGGCCTCAGAAAACGGTGCCGGCGCATCCTCCATTGCAGATTCGATACGCTCCTCTACCAATTCCCGGTCACCGGCCGCTTCAGTGGTTTCAGACTGTTCCCGGTAATCCGGTTCCTCCTCCAAAGTTTCCGCCGCACCTTCTGCCAGCAGTTCCCCCAGGAGCAGGGTGGCCTCTTCCCGGGCCGTATCAATCCCCATTACCTGCATAATCCGGGTATTCAATATGTCCCCCACGGTCATGTTGAACGAGGCCACCACCACCGGTCCTTCCTGTTTCATTTCCTCCGGCAGGACTTCATCGGCATTCCGGAAGATTTTGGTTTCAGGGGGAGAAATATTTATCTCCCGGCTGAACATGGTGGCCAAAGAAGTGGAAGCGGAACCAATCATCTGGTTCATGGCCTCCGACGCCGCGCTGATTCCGATTTCACTGAGTTCTTCCCCGGCATTGGTACCGTCTCCGCCCATCATCAGGTCGGCCATGACAGCGGCATCCTTCATTTTTATGATTAACAAGTTGAACCCTGAAAGTCCCCCCACAAAACGCACGTAAATCGTCATGTGCGGAATAATAAATTCTTCAAAAAGTTTTTCCAAAGTGGTTACGGTTACCCGGGGACTGGTGATGCTCACTTTTTGGTTGAGCAGCAGGGACAGGGTGGTAGCCGCCGCCCCCATACTTATGTTGCCGATTTCACCAAGCGCGTCTTTTTGTTCACCGCTCAACTCCACATCAATTTCAATCAATCCCGCTGATTCCCCGGCAGCACCTTTGCTTGCGTCCGGTTCCTGAGCCGCGGCGGCTTCATTTTGGGGTGTTTGCCCGGTCTCCGTTCCATCAGTCTTGGCATTCAAAAGGGCATCGATTTCTTCCTGTTTCAAAAGTTTATCAGACATCTTTGCCCCCCTCTACCAGCGCGGTAATCTGTACGGCAAGCTGGTCGGCGGACCTGCCTGCCTGCGCCTTGTATTTCAAGTTTTCTCCTATGAAAACATCCATGTCCTGTTCCACCTTCCTGTTCAGAAGCAAGACATCGCCTTCCTGCAGCTGTAAAAAATCACTCACCGTCAGCTGCGATTGCCCCGCTACAACTGTTAAGTCCACCATCGGAAAACCCATCCAGTGATGCAGCCTTTTCTTGTCCCGTTCGTCGACGGCGGCGTCCCGGCTGCTGTAATGCCTTTGGTAGCTCATCTGGGACATGACCGGATCCAGCAAGGGGAACGGCAAGCAAAGATTAAAGAATCCTTTCCCCGTTTCACCTACCTGAGTAGAAAATGTAATTAAAACAACAATTTCGTTGAACGAAAAAATTTGATGCAGGTGCGGGTTGGTTTCTACCGTTTCGATTGCCGGTTCCACCTGAACAATATCTTTCCAAGCCAGCGCCAGGTTGTTCAAAATATTGACGGAAAGTTTCCGGGACACGGAAAGCTCTATGTCGGTCAACTCCCGTACCGATGAGGGTGCATCACCGCTTCCGCCGAAAAACAAATCGATGACCGGAAAGAGAAACATCGGATCGAACTGGAATATGGCCGTACCTTTCAAAGGAGGCGCGGAAAATACGGTCAACACCGTCGGAGTCGGTATCCCGCGGATAAAATCCTCAAAGGTCAGCTGGTCTACGGAGGCAACATTAACCTGAATCTCATTCCTCAGGTAACCGCTTAAAAAGCTCGACAACAAGCGCGCAAAAACACCGTGCAGCACCTGCAGGGTACGCAGCTGTTCATTGGAAAATTTATTCGGACGCCTGAAATCATACTTTTTGCACTCTATCTGCTTGCTTTCTTGATATTCCTCGATTTGGACTTCACCCGTGGATAAAGCATCCAGCAGGGAATCAATTTCGTTTTGGGACAGTATATCCATATCTTATTCTCCCTCAATTTCAGAATGGCGCAAATTAACAACAACCTGATAGCCGCTCCGGGTCCGGAGTGTTATTTAACCGGTTCTGGCCAGCACTCTTTCCATGGCCTGCAGGATCCGGTCCTGTTGAAAGGGTTTCACTATAAAATCTTTTGCCCCGGCCTGAATCGCTTCCATCACCATGGACTGCTGCCCCATGGCACTGCACATGATCACATTGGCGTGGGGATCGATATTCAGAATTTCCTTTACCCCTTCAATACCGTTCATCTCCGGCATGGTAATGTCCATGGTCACCAGGTCGGGCTTAAAATCCTTATACATCTCAACCGCAATTTGACCGTTTTCCGCTTCAGCAACGACATCATAACCGTTTTTGGTCAGGATGTTTTTGATCATCATTCTCATAAACGCCGCATCGTCAACGATCAGGACCCGCTTACCCAATTTGATCTACCTCCCGTGTCTCCTTAACATTCTGCAGGAATACCGATTGCTTCAAAAAGCTTGTTTAACGCGCCCGTTTCAGGCAGTAGAAAAAAATGTCCTTTGATATGGTCATTTGCCTGAAAAAACAGCGTTTCAATCACCAGCACTTTATCGTCGCAATGACCGCTGGCCACTATGGAAGCGCTTAAAATCGCCCCCATCATATCAAAAGCATACATGGGAACCGTAGTACGCATCACCAACCCGGTCATCCCGCCAATAGCATTGAGAAACGACCCGGTTAGAACATTTCCGATCTCCTGGACCGCCGACGCGCCCATAGCATCCAATTCCACAGTGCTGCCGGCTTCCTGCCCGGTCAGCATATCCACCAGCTTTAAAGCGCTTTGTTCGGTAAAAATAAACATTACCGTCCCGGATATATCACCCTCCAGACTCAAGTTAACGCAGGCAACCGCCTCCTCCAGCCCCCCGACCAGGGAGAAAACCCGCTCCATTTCGATAAAATATGCCTTGGGCGCCGAAATATCCACCTTTTTGTTAAGTAATTCCGCCAGGGAAGTTGCCGCATTCCCCAGGCCGATATTACTGACTTCTTGCAGCGCATCAATTTGAAATTCCGAAATCCCCCCATGCTCAGTCATGCAACATCCCTTCTTTGTCTTATTTTTTCCGGTAAAAACAAGAGGCAATTTTTTCGAAACCTTGTTCCCGGTAGTTGAAAATCATCTCACTGGCCCCGACAAACAAAACTCCGCCGGTACTCAACGCCTTAAAAAATTTAGGGTACAACTTTTCCTGTGCCTGCCTGGTAAAATATATCGTCACGTTGCGGCAGGTGATCAAATCATAATCCTCGCCGAAGGGATCCAGCAGCAGGTCATGTTTCCGGAATGTGACTCTCTTTTTTATGTTTTCGTTTAATATGAACTGCCGGCCTACCGGCCGGAAATATTTTTTTTTCCGGCCGGCACTTACATTTCGTACCTGCTCCTGGTTATAACAGGCTGCCGCGGCCATTTTCAAAATATTGCGGTCGATATCACTGGCTTCAATTTGATGCCGGCGCTGCGGCGTTATTTCGTCCAGGATCAGGGCCAGTGAATAAGGTTCCGCACCGCTGGAACAAGCGGCACTCCATATTTTTAAATTTCTTTTCTTGGCTAAAAGAGCCGGCAATACCTGCTCTTCCAGGAAAAGAAACATGGATTTATCCCTGAAAAATTCGGAAACATTAATCGTCAGGGTATCCAAAAAATCCACGTATGCCTTGCCGCCGGCGGTTAATAATTTATAAAAGGACGCATAATCACCCTGGTTTAATTTTTGTTTTACCATCAAGCTCTCCAGCCGGCGTTTCAGCTGGTTTTCTTTATAAGCATTCAAATCAAGATGGAATGAGGTAAGGGCTTTTTTTTTAAAAAGTGCGAAGTCCATCAAATCACCTTCATACTTGTCCCCACCGTTCGTATAAGCACCTGGCCGGTGACGGTATCCAAAATCATGGTGCGGCCCCGCCTGCCTCCCACTTCCTCCGCCAGGATCTTAATACCCAAACTTTTTAAAGTTTTCCTGGTGACGTAAATATTACGCTCACCGATATTAAGGACAAATTTTTCATTTAAACCGGAAAACATTTGGGCTCCTCCGGCAATCTTGGCCCGCAGATTGTTAATTTTACCACCGCTGCGCCTGATCTCCGAAACCAAAAGCGGAATCCCCAAATCGGCAAACTTGGCGGGCTTATTCACATTATTAAACTGGCTGCTTTCGGGAAGCATAATATGTAACAACCCCCCGATCATGGTTGCCGGGTCGTGCAGGGCCACCCCGATACAGGAACCAAGGCCGAGAGTAATCAACCGGTCAGGCTGCCTGGCTATTTTGAGTTCTGCAATGCCCACATGAATCTCGTTAAACGCCGCAACCCGGTCTCCCACAGCCTTACCCGGTGATAGCTGCATATTCAACCACCTTACTTCCGCATGTTATTGGCCATGCCCCACATTTCATCAGACGAACGTAAAAACCGGGAAAAATAACCAGTCAAGTGCTGTATTTCAATCGTATTGATTATATCCTGCATCAAGTTGACATTGGACATTTCGAGACTCTGCTGCCCGATGCTGCCGTACCCCCGGCTGCCGGGGGTTCCCGAGAAAATCTCCCCGGCCGCGCCGGCTGAAAAAACGTTCTCACCTTCCGGTTGCAATCGTTTTTCGGTTTCAAACTGATACAAATTAATCTGACCGGCATCCTGGACCCCGTCAGCCGTAACGCATTTTACCGTTCCTTTTGGAGATACGGTTACCCGGTCCGCTCCGGCCGGCACTTTAACACCCTCCAAGCAGTAACCGGCGGAAGTTACCAGGTTGCCTTCATGGTCCAGGCTGAAATTACCGTCGCGGGTATAACGCTCCGCGCCGCCGTCAAGCAACACCTTAAAATAACCCTCTCCCAGGATAGTCAGGTCCAGGGGCTTGTTCGTTTTGACAATATTACCTTGTTCAAACACTCTGTCCACCTCGGCCACACCTACGCTATGCCTTGCCACCGGGGCTGCCCCGCCGCGCGCCGGCCGGACTCCGGAATTTTCCATTTCCTGACTGAGCAGCTCCAAAAAATTTACCCGGCTTTTCTTATAACCCGGAGTATTAAGGTTGGCCAGATTGTTGGCCGCAGCGTCAAGCCTCAACATCTGGGATTCTAACCCGGCAGCCCCTCTGTCGAATACTTTGAGCATTAATATCACCTCTCTTCCTTTCATAATTTGCCCAACTGCACGTTTACTTAAATTACCTAAGGCTGCCCACCTGGTTTACCGCCTTGCCCAACAGCTGGTCCTGCTGGATAATTAAACGCTGGCTGGTTTCGTAAACGCGCATCAATTCCATCAGGGCGGTAATCTCTTCAACCGCATTCACATTTGCAACCTCCAGGAAACCTTGTCTGACGGTGGTCGCCTCTGCCGGCCGGCCGGCCCCTCCGGCGGTATCCACAAAGATGCTGTCGGTTTCTTTTTCCAGAACCCCCGGATCGTCAAATTCGACCAGGCTCAACTTACCCCGCGTCAAGCCGCCGGATACAACCGTCCCGTCCTGGTTAACCTTAAAATCCGCGTCGCCTACCCGGACCGGTCCCGCTTCCCCCAAAACGTGAAAACTGCCAAAAGCAACGAGGTAGCCCTCCGGGTCCACTTTAAAAGTTCCGTTCCGGGTATAACAAACCCTTCCGGGCTCCTCCCGGGTCGGAACATTTACGGCAAAAAAGCCCGCCCCATGGAGCATCATATCGGTAGGATTCCGGGTTTCTTTCACCCCACCGCTCCCCGTATATTCCGTAAACACCCTTTCAACACTGGCGCCGGACGGCATAAAACCGATTTCCCGGGCGGCGGCAGGGGGCACATTCCTGCGCGGCGGCCCGCCTTGTTGGATTAACAGTAATTCCGGAAAGCTTTGTACCTGAACAACGTCCTTTTTGTAACCGGGAGTGGTTGCATTGGCTAAATTATTGGTCAAAGTTTCTATTCTTACCTGCTGGACGTCCATCCCGGAAGCGGCACTGTACATTCCCCTGAGCACTTATTTTCCTCCTTTCGTTGCTGTTTTCTTTTTGGCCCCGGCCGGTAGTTCCAGCCTGTCCCTGACCCGTTCCAGGGCCCTGGTATGGAGCTGACAGACCCTTGATTCTGAAACTTCCAAAACCCGGCCAATTTCTTTTAACGTCAAACCTTCCTGGTAATAAAGCGCCAAAACCGTCCGGTCCCTTTCTGAAAGACCGTTTAAGGCCCGGACCAAAATTTCCCGGCCCTCTTCTTTCATGAGTACATCCAGGGGATCGGGACTGTCCGGATCCCGGATCAGATTCCCCCGGCGCACCTCCTCGCCGCCGGACATTCCCAACGTTTCATCAAGCGAAACCATTGAAAGAGCACAGGTCTGCCCGGCCAGTTTATACAGTTCGGCCAAACTAATCCCCAGGGCCCGGGCCAACACCTCATTGGTAACCTGCTTCCCGTATTCCCCCTGCAGTTTTTCCCTGGTGCTATTTACCTGCTGTATTTTTTGCCACGTAGTCCGGGGAAGCCAGTTCAGCTTTCTAATTTCATCAATCATTGCGCCCCTGATTCTGCTGCCCGCATAGGTTTTAAAATTTACGCCCAGATCGGGATTGTATTTTTCCACCGCCTCCAGCAACCCGAAAATCCCGTAGCTTTCCAAGTCCTCCCGGTCAACGGCGGGAGGCAATTTCACCGCCAGACGACCGGCGATATATTTGACCAGAGGCAGGTGGTCCAGGACCAATTCTTGTTTAATTTTCTTGTCTTTGGAACGGCTGTATTCCCGCCAGACTTCTTCGGCCACCGCCATGCCGTCCAACCCCTTTCCCACATGGGTCTTAAATCCGGCCTCTTGCTAAAATGATCAGCTGAGACGCCTTTGTTCGGTATCATTAATATCCGGTCAAAATCCCATCCCCCGGTGTTCAAGAACAAATTCGCCCTGCTGATAACCTTGGTATTGAAGCTGGCTCGCTCAGAATGCTTACGCCGGGTGCACTAAAGATTCGTTTCCCATCAACTGAATAAACCCAGCAGTTTATCCCAAAAACCGTTTTTTGAAGCGCTGGCGTCTCCATGCAAAAGGACTTCCGTAATTCCGGTGACACTGCGGGAAGCCGGCGCATCGGGATTGGCCAGGAAAAAAGGCTGCTGTCTCTTAATTGAACGTGCAATCACTCTATCCGCCGGAATCCATCCCAAAAAATTCAGCTTGATGTTTAAAAAACGATTTACGACCGCCTGCACTTTGCCGATGGTACGCATGGCCTCCCGCTTATTTACAGCCTGGTTCACCACCACGTTGACCTCCGAATGCACCTTAAAACTGTCCATGACCTTGATCAGGGCGTAGGCATCGGTAAGCGACGTGGGCTCGGGGGTGACCATTACAATCACCTCGCCCGCCGCCGCCACAAAACCAAGCACGTTTTTACTGATCCCGGCTCCGGTATCGATGAGCACAAAATCATACCGGGAACTGAAATTATTCAGCATCGTCAAAAGCTGCCGTCTCCTGGTACGGTCCATATTGGCCATTTCCAAAAAACCCGAGCCTCCGGATATGATATTGATGTTTAACGGACCCTGGACCGTTATTTCATCAATTGATTTATTACCGTACAAAGCCTCGTAAAGGCTGTAGGGAGGCGCCAGACCCATCAGCAACTCCACGTTGGCCATCCCCAGGTCGGCATCAAAGATAGAAACCCGCTGGCCCGCCTGGGCCAGACTGATGGCCAGGTTAACCGTAAGGCTGGTCTTGCCCACGCCTCCCTTGCCGCTGGTGACGGCAATCACCCTGGGCTCCCCGGAATGCACCGGTTCCCTTTCTTTACCGGGGACGTAACCGCGGTACATCCTGCCCGTGCTTATTCTGGGCATCCATACTCTCATAAGGGATCAACTCCCCTCAGCAGCAGCCGGGCTATTTTTTTGGGCTCTGCTTCAATAATATGGTCCGGTACGTCCTGACCGTCGGTCAGGTAAGTCACCGGTGCGCCCAGCGCGCAGATCAAGTTTAAAATAGAACCGTGGGTTTCCGTTTCATCAAGCTTGGTAAAAATAATTTTCGAATATCCAGTTTTGCGAAACTCGTAAGCAGTCTTCATTAAATTTTTGTTTTTAACGGCTGCGCTTAACACTAAAAATACTTCCAGTGGCTCTTCCACAACATCGATAAATTCTTTCAACTCCAAAATCTGGCCGGTGTTCTGTGCCGAACGGCCCGCGGTGTCGATAAAGATATAATCCTTACCGGAATAACTTTTCAGCACCTGTACCAGTTCAGGCGGAGTCCTTACCACCTCCACCGGAATTCCCAAAAAATCACCGTAGGCTTGAAGTTGTCTGACCGCGCCGATGCGGTAATTATGCACCGCTACCAAAGCGATATTTTTACGCTGGTTTAATGAGTAATGCGTGGCAATTTTTGCTAGCGTGGTGGTCTTCCCGGCCCCGGGCGGGCCGATAAAAGTAAGCACCCTGGCGCGCCCGTTTGTGCGGTAGGCAGGCTCCATAAGATAAATCAGCTGCTTCAATAAATTTAAATATATATCGCAGTTCCCGTTGTTAAGGTTGGACAGCAGGTATTCCACAATATTTTCTTCTATGTCCAGATCCAGCAGTATTTTACGCCACCGGAGCACCGGATCACCGTTAAATCCGGCTTCCAGCTGCCTGCTGTATAGCGCGTCAAAAATGCCGGGCCTCCGGTCGGGAAGGCCCCCGGTCATGGCCGGTTCTTTTTTTACTTGTAAAACACTGCCAGTCCGGAGTTCCCCGGTCCTCCCGGCGTCAAACGGCAGGAAGGACGCCGGCCGTTTACTCAAACCGGTCCTTTCCGCCAGCGCCGCGTGACCGTTGGGGGCGTCCGTCCGGACCGGGGGACCGCTTGTCTCTTCCAACTGCATCTTGTGACCGTCGTCCAGCGCTGCCGTCACTTCCAAAAGCCGCGGCGCAAAAAGCCCGAACAATCCTTTGGCGGGGACCTTGTAACTGCTTACTATGATCGCCTCAGGCCCCAGGTCTTGTTTGATTAACTGGATAGCCTCCTGCATTTCCCTGACCACGTAACGCTTGATTTTCAATCCACCATCACCGTCCCGACAGCCTCAACTTCAATACCGGGTGCAATTTCATTTAAGGACAGCACCGTAAGGTTGGGCAGAATTCTTTCCGTAAACCTCTTGAACGGAAGCCTCGATCTGGAAGAACAAAGAACCACCGGCGGAAGACCTTTTATCGAAAAATTTTCTACGTAGTCTTTGAGTTGATCTAAAATCTTTCTGGCCATTTGGGGTTCGATTACCGGGTAAGAACCAAGGTGGGTCGGTTCTATAGCATCGACAATCACCTGTTCAATTTTGGGATGCAGGGTAATCACCGATATTTTTTTACCCTCCCCCGTGTATTGGAGGCAGATCGTCCTGCACAGGGCCTGACGGGTCGCTTCGGTCAGGTAATCGGGTTCTTTGCTGAGTCTGGCCCCGTCGGCAAGTGCTTCCATGATACCGGCCAGATCCTTGATGGACACTCTTTCCTTTAATAAGTTTTGCAATATCTTTTGCACTTCGCCCAGGGTCAGCAGGTCGGGAACCAGTTCCTCCACCACCACCGGGTTCTTTTCTTTGACGACATCCAGCAACTCCTTGGTTTCTTGCCTGCCCAACAATTCGTGGGCGTGCAGCTTGATGATTTCCGTCAGGTGGGTCACCAGTACGGTGGAGCAATCCACCACGGTAAACCCGTCCATCTCCGCCTGGTCCCGGTCCTCAGCCGCAATCCACCAAGCGGGCAGCCCGAAGGTGGGTTCGGTGGTGGGTATTCCCTTGGCTTCCAGGTCCTGCCCCAGCGGGTCCATAGCCAGAAAATATCCGGGCATCAGTTCGCCCCCGGCAATTTCCACCCCGCGCAGCTTAAAGGAATAAGCATTAGGCTTGAGCTGCAGGTTATCCCGGATGCGGATCGGACGGACGTAAATTCCCATTTCCGCGGCACACTGCCGCCTGATCGCCGCCAGGCGCTGCAGCAGGTCGCCGCCCTGCCTTTCATTAGTCAAGGGGATTAAATTGTAACCGATTTCTATCTC
>Ga0334899_1000112_pt1 | contig 121299 bp, 121 predicted proteins | sample GraSluR3_MG_FD_207219 | JGI IMG/M metagenome (GOLD analysis project Ga0334899, IMG submission 207219) | Sludge microbial communities from methane-producing bioreactor in Wageningen University, Netherlands - Granular Sludge_8_08-R3 | ecosystem: Engineered > Bioreactor > Anaerobic > Unclassified...
CTCCTTTTGATTAATTAGTTTAGGTTGGCGAACCTACTTAATTTTATCAAAAGGAGGTTAAAAAAATTACTCATAGCTAAAGCTTTTTGGAACCCCCGGTAAAACCGGGGGTTTTCTTCTACAAAATAAAATATTTATTCTGCTATAAGCAGGTTTATGTATATTTTATACTGCTCATTGCAGAATGTCAAGGGGAATTTTTATGTTTTCTAAAGAGATTTTTGCTGAACGTGTCAAAACATTACGCAAAATGAAAAATATTAAGCAATCGGAATTAGGAAAAATTGTCGAGCTCTCTGATAATGCGGTAAGCGATATTGAAAGAGGATATAGATTAACTACCATGGAAAAATTAGATGCCCTAGCGGACTTCTTTGATGTTTCCGTGGATTATCTAATGGGCAGAACAGATAATCCTAAGGTTAATAAATAGTAGTAAAAACTTCTAACTAAAAAAAGGACTAAAGTGCCACTTTACACTTAGTCCTTTTAATATTATCTTTTAATTTTAATTCCTTATACCCTTATCAGTCCTGCTATATCAAAATATACATTCCTAGCACTAAATGGTGCTGGACTCGAATACATTAACTTTATTCTATCAAAGTCGCTAATTCGTTTTGAATGATAATATGGCTTATCAAACTTTAATCTATCATCTCTTAGCCATTCCGGTACCTGTATTCCATTGATTTGGAGATAATAATCAATCATAGCAGAAACTTTTATCAAAAAAACAATCTCCTCTGAATCACACAATTCTAATTTAACTGGTTGACCCAGGCTTTCAATGAAATTCTTATCTTTTGATTTCAGCAATTCCAATATTTGATTTAAACTTGTATCCTCATCAGTATTCTTATACAATTCCTCCAAGTACTTATTCCCAATCATATCCTAAATTCTCCCCAAGATTCTTTATAAAGTTTATCTGCCTCTCTCCTAATATCCTAAGTGGAATATATTCAGAAATTCTTTCCAACAATTCCTCTTTGTCAGAAATATTTAAGTCTTTACATAAAATATATGCATCATTAAAATCTTTAGCAGGTTCAGGCCTTGCAGCAAGTACTTTCATAGCTAACAGTTGCTCAGCTTTCAAGCTTTAACTGGTTTTCCTTGAGTCCTTCATTTAAATAATCAAATACCTGGAGTAATTTCTCTTTGTCCATTAACCCATACACATGAGACACCTCCCTATAAATGCATTATATCCTCCTTTTAAGTCTATCTCAATGTCTGTCCTCATCCCAAACATCTATCATGTTTAAGTTTCTTTGGATAAATTTCATACCTATCGCAGAAATCTTAACCTATTATCGCATCAATAATTGGAGTTATATTTAAGTCAGCTAAGGTCTTGAATCCTTTACTACCAAAAGTTTGGAAGCAAGAGAACCGTCCCCACGCTTCTTTCTTTTCTTATAAAAAACACTTGGAGGATTTCCCCCAAGTGCCTTTTATCTGAGCCTAATGGCGTCCCTTTGATTTCAACTTTCCTCGACTTCTAAATCCATATATTAGAAATATAATTAATGTAATAATCCATAATCCATAGCCTCCATATTTAATTAAGTCTGTGGATATTTCTTCTACTTCATCAAATTTTACAAAGGCACTTTTTACATTACTTAATGAATCCATATATACTAATTCTGTTTCATCATTACTTACAAGACCATGGGTTATAATAGCCTCTTCATCATATAACCATCCATTTATCTTGTTATTAAACTGTATGGTAGGATCTATATCCGTTAGTAGTTTACTTATGGTTATTTCATGTTCATTATAGGAGTTTTCATTAAGAAGTCTTTCGTCACCTTCTTCTAAAGTCTTATTAACCAGCATAGATACCTTATTATCTTTATTAGACACTAAAAATACTTCTTGTACAGGATTATTTTTCTCATCTAATAAATATACATAACCATTATTTTCTTCATCAGCTGCTATAATATAATTATTCTTATCCATCGTATAATAAAAGCCTTTGGAAGGTTCTTCTTTATTTATAAACCCCTTCTCAAATCCTAATTCTTCCATTGCTGTATCTAGATAAGGGTCAACTAGTAATTCTAGTTTTCTTGTACCATCTTTTATTTGGAAGCTTGACTTTTCTGGTGTCTTTAGCTCTATTTTAAATTCTTGCACTAGCTTATCCTGTGTTGCCTTTATCACAAATTCTACGCTATCCTTACCTTTATCAATAGTGATATTTTGTGGATAATCTAGTTTTACATCATCTTTGATGGTATTTATCTTTAAATTGATTTTATCTATATTTCTAGGTAAGTCTCCACTATATTCAAATTTCTGGGATTCGGGCTTAAACGAAAGAAGACTCTTTCCCTTTAAACGCTCTGAATTAGAAATAACATCAATTTCTTTTATCAAGGGTGTTTTCATGCGTTTTTCTAATTCTTCCTTCTCTAATTCTTCTGCAGTTTTCTTTTCTTCCTCTGTATTATCTAATTGTGGTGGCTTTGGTGTATTAGTTTTTGGTTTTGAGGCTGATTTTTCTACAACTGTAATTGTAAATGACCCTTGTGCCAATGCATCAAATATATCATCACCATTTACACCAACACCATCAGTTCCTTTTATAGTAAATGTTGTCTTTCCTGGCTTTTCACCTTTTGCTTTGATATTTGCCCCTTGATAATAAGAAGTATTATTTAAAGATACATTTTTATTATTAGCTACTACATTAAAAAATAATTCATATTTATTTACATCATAGTTAAATTTTAAATCTATACTTTGACCTACTTCTATAGTATGGTTTGAAACACTAATATTTACCTTTTGCGCAGCTCCTACAGTATTAACAAATACTAAGTTTAAAGTAAATGTTAATATAAGAGCAACAAACATTTTAAAATATCTTTTTCTTTTAAACATATAATTCCCCTCACTTATTAAAGTCTTTATCACTTATTAAAAGTCTTTATCACTTATTAAAAGTCTTTATCTATGCCTGCTATTACTCTACGCATTTTCATAACATCTATAGCCGATACCTTCCCATCATTATTAACATCCGCAATTTCTTTTTGCCCACTATTAAAGTTTCTATATCCTGCAATATATTGTCTAACAAACATTACATCTATAGCACTAAGTTTCCCATCACCATTTACATCGCCCTTTTTATATTGTACATCTGGTTTCTCTATCTTTAAATAATCAGTATGAACAAAACCAGTTTTACCATTATAAGTAGTTTTTGCCCAACTTATACCCTTTGGTTCTTTTATTGGTTCTACCTTAAGTACTGTGCCTTCTTTAATAGAAGCAATAGCAGAAGATGATGTGGTAAAGCTTTCCCTTAGGTTTAGACTTGTGGCTGTTACAACAGCATTTACTTGCTTTTCATATATTAACTCTTTCTTAGGCGGCTTCCAGTCTGTTGGCTTTTTAGGAACACTATTATCAGGTCCATAGGCAGCAATATTAGTAATGCTACCGCCTTCTATATATCCTAATTCATCAAATAGATTTAGTGGGAAAGTTCCAGGATATGATTTCCCCTCATAGTTTGGCATCCATAGAGTAGTCTTTATCCTATTATTTTCTTTCCCTAAATTTACAATTACCTGGTTAATTAAACTACTTTTGGTTTTATACCATTCACTATTTGTAGTCGCATCTTTTTTCACTGAATATGATGTTTTATCTTTTAATAATGAAAGATCATAAGCATTATAATCCTTATAACCATTAAGTGCGTCCATTCTATAATACATGCTGGCTACCTTAATACCATAATAGGGATCCGAGGCATATTTTACTGTTATCCCTGCTGATTTGTTTCCAAAGGATGGACCATAATGTCTCCAATCCCCAACATTCATATATCCTGCAATTTGAGATCTCATATGAATAGCAATACCTTCACCTATATTATCATAGATTTGTGCATTATCTGGATTAGAATCTACTGCGCCCCATCCAAATAAATTATTCCTATTTATAGCATAAGAACTTGTCCCATATGCTGATTCTAGATTAGCCTGTTGAAAAATCATTACTGGATTCATACCATATTTTAAACCCTGCTCTATAAAATGATGAGTCTGTCCCTTCATAACAGAACTATTTTTACCATAATACTCTAGTAGCTTATCGAAAGCCTCTGGTTTATGATTTGTCATTGTCCTTAAGGGTAACCATTGAAAATAGGAATAGTAATCTTTATCTCCCACTCTATTCTTTAAATCCCTATCTGAATAAAACTTAATCCCATCTGGTGAATAATAGTTTTTCCCTACGGATAAGTAATCTGGAGCCACTCCATAGGTTAACTCAATCTCACTAAAATCAGGATGAGCCTGGGTGTAATAAACTCTTATCTCATTGACATTGCCGCTTTCGCTTTTTTCAACTCTGTATTTCTCTTGGTGGGGAACTTTTGAATAAGCACTATTCTGTGATGGTTTATAATCTGCGTTCCCTCCTAGACTTATACTTATACCATTTTCAATATATATCATAGGAATAATATCTATTTTATCTACTTCAACATATCCCCTTCCCCCTTGAATTTCAATATCTGTAATAATCCTACCATCGTATAAAAAATAGTCATATACATACATCATATAATGGGCTGGAATATAGGTGTGAGCAGAGGTAAGCGCCTTATTTGTGTAGATGTTTAGGGTTGTAGCAGCTGAAGCCTTCCCTTTACGATAGGGAAAAGACTGGGCTTGTCCACGAGTAGCTGCTACTATTTTTAGGGGAGAAAGTCCGTTATCTGAAGTGATAACACCATCTCTGTATTTATTCATTTCAGTCTTTGCTTTTTCAAAGTTTGTCGTTGTTAATAATACCTTACCAAAATTAACCTTATTACCGCTAGTAGTTAAATTATATACCTTATATGTATTTGAACTAGCTTCAACATTTGGATAGATATTAAACCCTATAATAAATACTATCAAAATAAATGATAATATAAGTTTGAATATTTTATTTTTAAAAACCATTTATTATCCCCCTTGGTACCTTAATTATTCTTAATTATAACATTATCCTTATAAAAAGTCATCGGAATAAAAAAGGAAAACTTTAGCACTTCCAACACAAAGCCTGCTAACTCAATACAATTAGCAGGCCTTGTAAGTTCTCATAAATTCCTTATTCTTTTATGATTAGATATACTTTTTAGTCCCTATTATATAGATCCCTTGTATAGACCTTATCTTCAACATCTTCAAGTTCCTTTGACATTCTATTTGAAACTATAACATCTGACATCTTCTTAAATTCCTCAAAATCTCTTATTACCCTTGAATTATAAAAGGTTTCTTCCTTTAATACAGGTTCATAAACGACTACCTCTATTCCCTTTGCCTTAATTCTCTTCATAATTCCTTGAATTGATGAGGATCTAAAATTATCAGAACCAGTTTTCATAGTCAGTCTATATATCCCTACTATAGATGGGTTCTTTCTAAGAATCATATCTGCAATATGATCCTTCCTGGTCCTATTAGACTCTACTATAGCTCCTATAATATTATTAGGAACATCATGATAATTAGCCATTAATTGCTTTGTATCCTTAGGTAGGCAATATCCACCATATCCAAAGGAAGGATTATTATAATGACTACCAATTCTAGGATCTAAACTTACCCCTTCTATTATATCCTTTGTATTTAAACCTCTTACCTCTGCATAGGTATCCAATTCATTAAAATAGGCAACCCTTAATGCTAAATATGTGTTGGCAAATAGCTTAATTGCCTCAGCTTCTGTGGAGTCAGTATATAAAACATCTATATCCTTTTTAATGGCTCCCTCAAGTAATAGATTTGCAAAGTCTTCAGCTCTCTTAGACTTCTCCCCTACTATAATTCTTGAAGGATAAAGATTATCATATAGGGCATTTCCTTCCCTTAAAAATTCTGGTGAGAAGATTATATTATCTGTATTATACTTTTCCCTAATTTCTTTAGTAAATCCAACCGGAACAGTGGATTTTATAACCATTATCCCCTTAGGATTAATAGATAAGACATCTTCAATAACAGCTTCTACAGAAGAAGTATCAAAGTAATTTTTCTTAGGATCATAATTGGTAGGAGTTGCAATAATTATAAAATCCGCATCCTTATAAGCTAAAACACTATCTGTAGTAGCTAATAAATTTAACTCTTTAGTACTTAGATACTCTTCTATCTCCTTATCAACTATGGGAGATTGTCTACTATTTATCATATCTACCTTTTCTTTCACTATATCTAGAGCTATTACATCATTATGTTGCGCCAAAAGTATGGCATTTGATAATCCTACATATCCGGTTCCTGCAATAGTTATTTTCATTTTCTTTCGCTCCAATCTAAAATACATTTATCTCTATTGTTCTATTTTACTATACTTTTTATATATATCAATGCACTTTATCATCACATTTCACAGTTATGCTTATTCTGGTAATAAAATCATCCTTAAAACCTATTCCACTATCCTTCCTAAAGTCTTATAATTAAGTAATTATATCCAATTGACATAAGTATCTAAATCTATTATTATTTAGCTAAATAATAAAGATTATGTAAATCTTGTCGATTTATATATAAGACAAATTTACACAACTTTAGAAAATTCACTAGACAGATTTTACATACATAACAAGGGGGATAAAAAAATAGTGAAAAAACCAATGAGAATCAGTATACCTATACTTATATTAATTATGTCCTTTATATTTCTACTTCCAAACACCGATGTTTCTGCAGGTACAGACTATAGTACCATTCGGGTGAATATTTCCATAAGTAAAACCAGTATCCCAATAGTAATAGATGGAGAATATATCATATCTGAAGATCCCAGCATAAATCTTAGTCGTGGATCTTATACTCTATCAGTTTCCAATTCCAATAAAGTTCGCATAAAAGGAAATGGTATTGACAAGGTGATAGGTAGTTCCATAACCTTTACCCGTCTTGCGTATGATGGTAGTGGGAATAACCATCTTACCCTTAAAGGAACAGATTATGGTAATAGAGATTATCTTGGAAATATGAAATTTACTGTAGACTCTGGAAAATTGTTTGTTGTAAATCATATACCCCTTGAGGAATATCTATATGGAGTAGTAGCCTACGAGATGAGTAACTCCTTTCCATTAGAAGCCCTAAAGGCTCAAGCAGTAGGTGCAAGGGGATATGCCGTAAAAAAGATAAAAACATCAGGCACCTATGATGTACTAGATACCACTTATCATCAGGTTTACAAAGGGTATGATCCCTCCCTTAAAAGAGTTATACAGGCTGTTAATGAAACAAAGGGAAAGGTGCTTATGTATAATGGGAAAATTATCGAAAGCTTCTATGCCGCATCCAATGGTGGCTATACCGAACTTTCTGGTAATGTATGGTCAACCAATTATCCCTATTATAAGATAAAGGAAGATCCCTATGATTTAGAAAACCCAGCCAGCCCCTATCAAAAAATATTTGTTCCTGAAAATGTGGTCGGGTCGAAATATGATGCAATAACCAGTGATATTGCAGGGGACTATATCGTACAAATAGTTAATGTTAATGAGTTTTGCAATATTAGAAGCGGACCTGGTACAAGCTATAGCAAAATAGGAACCGCTGATCTAGGAACTAATTATACCTGGATTTCCTCAACAACAAATTCATCCGATGAAACATGGCATAAGATAGACTTTGGTGGTAATGATGGCTATGTACGATCTGATATTGGTAAAAAGATGGCAAATGGGCGTTTTATCTATGAGAACCTTGTCCTCACTGATTTGCAGGCTAAAGCCTATGATCAAATTAAAGATAAAACTGCAAGTGCTACTGATATAAAAATAATAAGTGTCAATAGTCTTAATAACGGTAAAGAGCAATGGCCAAATACAGGAAGTAAGAGCTATGTAACCGCAGATGCTAATGTGACCCTACAATACTATGCAAAAGGTTCCAGCTCACTATCTTCTAATACAAATCTTAATTTGGAACTCCAATTAATGACACCTTCAGGGACTGGTTATACCCGTACACATGATTACTTGAACTCTGATTATCGATTAAGAGGTGTTGAAGGTGCATCTGGAGGATACTATATCACCAATGGTCGTTATGGACATGGGATTGGAATGAGTCAAAGAGGTGCTCAAACCATGGCTAATAAATATAATTGGAAATATGATAAAATATTAAGCTTTTACTATGTGGGTACCCAGCTTACAAGTGTGGACACCACCATCCCAGTTCTTCCAAATCCGGGAAATATACCAAAAATCACTAGTGGTAAATATAAAATTGGCAGTAGTGACATTACTGGACTTTCCACAAACCTAAATGTATCTACCTTCCTCTCAAATACCAAGGTAGAGAATGGCTCGGTACAATTAGTTTCAGCTAAAGGGGATGTCAAGAATTCAGGCAATATTGCCACAGGAGATAAATTGCAGCTACGAAGCCAAGGAAGTAATAGTGTCTATAAATCCTATGACATAGTTATCTATGGGGATGTCAACGGGGATGGAAAGATCTCCCTTATCGATCTATTGCATATACAAAGACATCTTTTAAATACCAGTAAGGTTTCAGGGGTATATGCTAAGGCTGCTGATGTATCTAAGGATGGAAGAATAGCTTTAATCGATCTCCTTATGGTTCAGAGACAATTATTAGGAACAGCAAATATTAAACAATAAAAGGGTGCTGATATGAAAAATATAAAATTTAAAACAATAATTATCTATTCAATACTATCCCTGTTAATTCTGAGTATTTTCCCTGGTATTGCTAAGGCAGAAACTGCAGATTTGCAAATTATAATGAAACCAGAAGTTATCAAACAGGGGGAAACCTTTGAAATTCAGGTCACCTTTTCTAGTAAAAGTGAAGGGATTAGCAGTCTGGATGCCTCGCTTTCCTATGATGCAGATTTGATGGAATATACCTCCGGTGGAAGCAATACCGTCCAATTAAATAATGGAAAGGGATTAATCATAGATAATGGCTCCTCCTCTACCAAATCCATGAGCTATTCCTTTCAATTCCTTGCAAAAAAAGAAGGTAAAGCTAAATTTTCTGTAGAACAATCTGAGCTCTTTGGACATGACACCGGTAAACCACTAGGCAACCCCAAAAGTTCAATTAGTCTCACCATCCATAGTTCTCCAGTACAAGAGGAACAAGATGAAACGAATGATCCTAATGAAGGGCTACCCAATACTGAAGAGGATCCCATCGAAGTAGAACAAGATGGACAATTAATCTATATCCTAAGAGATTATCCAGAGTCTGAATTACCAAAGGACTTTGAGCCCTACTCCCATACCTTTAAAGGTGAGGAGATACTGGGAGCTAAAAATCCTAACACAGAAATGATCCTTCTCTATGGAACAGATCAAAGCTTCAATCATAGCTTTTATATCTATGAACAAAACGAAAATTTATTTCCCTATGTAACCCTCAACATCTCAGGGACACAGGAATATACCTTTCTTCCTATGGATATTAATCCTGAAGGGTATCAGCCTGAAGAAATTGTGATTAATGGAAACACCGTAATAGTATCAAAACCTGAGGATTTTAAAGGTATATATCTGGTAAAAGCCTTGAATAGTGATAATGAAACAGGATACTACTTCTACGATGAATCCCAAGGGACCATACAAAGAGTAGAGATTCATAATAATGTAGTGGAGACTCAAGATGAACAATCTTCCTTCCATTGGTCCATTATACTATTGGCAGGCATCGCTTTAATACTTCTAGTACTTGTTATTATATTTTCTTCTTCTTATATAAGAAGAAGGAATAAATCTTAAATGTGAGGTATCATATAATGAAAAATAACTTAAAAAGAATTATTCTAAGCATTTTTATATTGGGCATTATCCTAAGCATATTTCCTACTAGTACCTATGCTGCAAGTGGGTCTGCTTCAGTTTCTGCTCCATCCACTGTAAAACCAGGAGATACAGTGACCGTAACCTTTACTTTTAAAGCCAGTAAAATCGAAGGGGTGGATGCCAACTTCTCATATGATAAAAGTGTATTAAAATACAATGGTGGTTCAAATACATCTGACGGTAAAATTGTAGTCTATGGGGATGGGAATTCAAGCTCTCTTAGTGCTAAGGCATCCTTTGTTGCACAAAAAGAGGGTAGCTCAACCATAAAGGTTTCTACTGTGGACTTCTATGCAAATATGGAGCCTGTTAACAATGTATCCGCTAGCACCAAGGTTACCGTAAAAAAGCCAACGCAAAGTAAGCCTTCAAGTAGTAATAATAGTTCAAGTTCAAGCTCAAGCTCAAGCTCAAACACAAATACATCTACAAAACCTGATGATAAAAAGGAACCCGAGAAAGTGCCCGAGAAAGAAGAGGAAGAAAAAGTAAATCCGGTAGAGGAAGCAGTAAAGATATCCCTTGAAGAAAAAGAATTATTTATATGGAAAGATCTATCTACAATAAAAATACCTGATGGCTTTAAATCTAGTAATGCAACCTATAAAACTGAAAAGATAAAAGTAGCCAAAGCAGAGGATAAAGATATTACCCTGGCTTATTTAACCGATAAGGATGGGAAAAATGGAAGCTTTTATATACTAGATAAAGAAGAAAACCTATATCCCTATATTAACTTAAATTCCGAATCTAAATACACAGTCATACTTCTAGACAGTTCCACAAAATTACCAGAGGGCTATAAGGAAACAGAGATAGAACTAGATGGAAAAACAATACAGGCATGGACCCATGAGGAAAACCCAGAATTCTATCTCCTCTATGTTATGAACACAGAGGGAGAAAAGGACTTCTACCTATATGATCAAGCAGAAAAAACCATGCAAAGATACACAGACCGCACAGTAGTAGTTGAGGTAGAAAAAGAACCAGAACCCATGACCTTCTTTGAAAAGCTAAGTAATGACCCAACATTATTAGCTATTGTAGGAACACTAGCAGCATTAAGTATAATACTACTAGGTGTTTTAATAGTATTATATAGAAAACTAGGTAGACAAGGAAGACATTAATATAAGTAAACTAACAAAGCCTGCTAACTGTTTATCACAGTTTAGCAGGCTTTTTAAGTTCCATAGGCAGTGTAAATAATTTTGTGTATTCTCTTTCTGTAACAATAATCAGATAAGCTTGATTGAAAAACATTATTGATTTTCTAATGATTAGCTTATGTATAAAGTTCCCATATATTGCTAATAATATTCATTGTCTTACCTAATAACAGTATAGGGCAATGCTGAGGAGCAACTTGAACGGTTATTAGGTTTCTTTACAGGAACGGGTGGTCTTTTGGCTACTCGTTTTTAATTGTTCCTGGGAGAATTAAAGCGATAAACCTCAGGGGTTTGGGGACAGAGTCCCCAAGTTAACCAACATTATCTCTATCAAATAATATATTCAATTGGTTTATGATGCGATCCCAGTCTCTATATGTTCTTGTCCATTTCTTACTTACTTTTTCAGTTGCAAGATACAACATCTTCATTAGGCTCTCATCACTAGGAAATATTAGTTTTGCTTTTGTCACTTTTCTAAACTGACTATTTAGGCTTTCTATAGCGTTTGTAGTGTACATAATCCTTCTAATATAATCTGGGAATGCTAGAAATGTTCTTAAATTATCCCAGTTATCTTCCCAGCTTTTTATTGCATTTGGATACTTATTGCCCCATTCCTCTTTTAAACAATGTAGATTTTCAATAGCTACTTCTTCGTTTACAGCAGTATAAACCGTTTTTAAATCTTTTATAAAAGCCTTCCTATCTTTATAAGGAATATATTTCATACTTGTTCTTATTTGGTGTATTATGCATCTCTGTATTTGAGCAAAGGGATATACCGCTTCTATAGCTTCTTTAAAGCCTTTCAGGCCATCAACACAGAATATTAAGACATCTTGAACTCCTCTATTTTTAAGGTCATTAAGTACTGATAACCAGAATTTACTGCTTTCATTTGCTCCTATCCATATTCCTAACACTTCTTTTTCTCCGTCCATGTTTACTCCTAATACAACATATGCTGCCTTTATAATTACTTGTTTATCATCTCTAACCTTATAGTGTATTGCATCCATAAAAATGAAGGAGTACTTTTTTTTCAAGAGGTCTATTTTGCCACTCTGAAACTAGAGGGATAATTCTATTGGTTATATTTGATACCATTTCAGCTGATATTTTAATATCATAGAGATTTTTTATCTGATCAGATATATCCCTAGTGGTCATTCCTGCTGCGTATAAAGCTAAAAATTTATCTTCTATACCAGTAATATTTCTTTGATGTTTAGGTATAATATGCGGTTCAAATTCTCCATTTCTATCCCGTGGAATATTTAATTGAACCGGTCCTAATTCTGACTTAATAGTTTTCTTTGAGAAACCATTTCGACTATTTGATATTTCTTTCTCAGATATATCATATTTGTTGTATCCCAGTTGAGTGTTGATCTCCGCTTCTAATGCTTCTTGTAAAACTTCCTTGAACATATCTTTCATTGCCACTAAGACTTCATTTGGATTAGTAAAATTTTGTTCCTTTACATAATTTCTTAGTATTTCTTTTGAGATATTTGACATAAAAATACTCCTCCTTACAATTTGGGTTTTATTTCCTTTTCCCGATTATTGTCAAGAAAGAGTATCTTTTATACTGTTTACACAAAATTTTTTATAGGCTCGTTCCATATCTTATTGGTATATTAACCGTGTATAGTTATATTAGCTTTTCTTCCAATAATCCTTAAAGAAAGCTACAAATACACCAAGCATAAGACCTAATACAATAGCTATTGCAAAATTAAGTGTATATCTAGGATTTATTTCTTCACTCTCTGCCAGAGGACCTTGAGAAATAGTTACTATATTCTTCATTGCCTGGGATATACCAATATTTAATTCCTCTTCTGATGGAATTTCTTTATATTCTTCCATAGCTTGTCTCTCTTTAGACAACTCTTCTACATTCTTCTTTGCAACTTCTAGTGAGTTTAATAAGTTATTTCTTTCTATATCTAACTCTGTAATCTTATTTGCAATCAGCACATAGGATGGATGAACCTCTTGACTTATAATTCTTTGTCCCTTAAAGTCCTGGGAGTTAAATTGCCCATTGGAAACAAATTGGGAGTAATCCGCTTGGGATAAAAGAGCATTCTCAAGATCTATAGTTTTAGCAGTATTTTTAAGTAGTTCTTGAGCCTTTTTCATATCTTCATTATTATCTTCTAACTTCTTCTCTAAAATATTTATATCACTATCATTTTTATTATATAAATAGTCTATAGCCTTATTAGTTAAATCATATTGTAGGAATTGAATATAATTATTAGTATGAGCCTTAGTAATACTATATACCTCTTCATCATTACTGCCCTTTACATTAATTGCAAAAGCTCTACCCTCGCTAATAACCTCAGTTTTAATTCTATTTGAAATACCACCTTCAGTATATGTGCCTTCCATATCTCCGGCAGTCATCTCAAGCACCTTAGAATCTTTCACTAATCTAATATAATCATCTAATTTTACATAAGGATTTTCAAATGTACCATAGGGAGTTTCAATAGAATTTCCATTTGTAGGTGTTTCTTTAATTTCTACATTTATCAAAGTTTTATTTTCATACTCTGTATTTAAAATAAAAAAACTGTATAATGCAGTAAGAGATACAGCAATAATTGTAATAATAGCAATTAATTTCTTTTCCTTTAATAGTACAGATATTAACTCCTTTATGCTAATTTCTTCATCATTATAATTTAATTCATTAGTGTTCTCTTTATTCATAATTTCTGCTCCTTTATCCCTATTATACTTTATCGAATATAATTATAACATATAATCTAGTGGTTTTACTATTTAATTTCTTCTTTCCCTTATAAGATTATTTAATCTCTACTGAATATGTCTCTAGTATAAACCTTGTCCACCACATCTTTAATCTCATCTGATAATCTATTTGCTACGATAACATTCGAGATTTTCTTGAATTCATCTGATCGTAAATTGACGTATCTTTTTTAATGTAGATGATATCCCCTTCAACATCGGTTCTTTTAGATCTTCTGATTGGTTCATCCGGACGAGCAGAGATTTCTTTATATTGTTCACGGTCGAGCCCTTTTTCTAATACCCAATCAATTTCTTCTGGCTTTACTTTTTCTAACATATGTCAGCTCCTAACTTGTCCCGATAAAGTTGGCATCACTTACCTTTTCCTATACTTATCGTCAATCACTTTGTAATTTTCGTGCTTAATCTTGTCCCACTCGGTTTTCTTATAGTCAAGACCTTTAAGTCTCTCATTGATCCAATCAGGATCGTACTCCCTGAAATTCCAATCCTCTATCCAGGCTTTCATATCACCATGCTCTGGATGCTTTGGATCGCGGTAAGCTTCAAGGAATTCATAAAATCCACCGATTCCACCGACATCTTCCGGTGGTGCAGTTTCTGCTCCATCAAGCAGTGTTGGGTATCCGAAGTAATAATCATCAACGATTTCTTCAAGGTTAATGGTAAACCACCAGTCATCTCCAAAATCATAGTTGTATCTGATTTCTTTGTACTTCTCAAGATAATCATCAATCTTCAGACCGGTAGGCTTCCTGACCTCAATCTTTAATCTCTCCTGATGATTCTTTTCAAACTGAAGCATATTGGCGGGCATTGATTCCAGTCGTTCTTCATAATACTTTTTATTCTTTATGTAGTGCTGGTGCTCCATGTATGCTTCTTCATTATCAGTGACGATTCTCTTCTCTTTAGGCAGATCAAACTCATAGAGATGATAACCTCCACCTGGATACCCACTTTGAAAATTCGTCACATTCTGAATGACATCATGAAGCCTTCTGTATGTAGCGCTAGCTGGCATGATGACTCTTCTCCAAATTAATGGATTTGATTCTTCAAGTTCAATTCTTATTATATATGATTTCATTTATTCCCCCTCAACTCTTCCATTTCATTTGGCGTGAATCCGTTGTTTTCTAATAACCTAGTATTGTCCATCAGATTCTGTATCAACACTCTAAGTTCTTTCTACTCATTGTTTGATAATTTCAATCTATGTCTATCGAAGAAGTTATCCATTCTATCCTTCGCATCGATGTTTTTACTTAATATCTGAATCTCCAGGTCAAGTCGATCTGCTTTCCTCTTGTTCCAATACTTGTTCCTGAAAAACTTTCTCAGCTCAATGAACTCTGTGACTTCTTTGATCCTTTTATCATGATCAATGTATCTTAAATCACTGGGATCAATTTGTTGACCATGATGAGCGTTATAAATCTCAATGACTTTATCAATGGGTACCACTCCATAGAGATTGGTCAGTGCCTTAAGATAAGTATAAATCTCTTCAAACTGTTCCGGCTTAGTTGATACATCTTTGGTCAGGAGCTGCGTTCTTTCCTCTGCGTAATTTTGAATTAGTCTGTGGATATCTCTTATTGATTTCAAGCTTACCATTAAGAATTCACCCCTTTGTATTTACAGGGTTAACGGGCGTACAAGTGTTAATATTCGACTATTTATTATACTTATTCATTTCTTTTAATACTTCATTCCTGACAGCCATGATATCCTCTAATATTTTTTCTTTTCTTGAATAGAATTTCCTTGTCATTGATCTTACTTTTTCATCGGAGTACAGTTCGTTGTCATCTTTATAACTCTGAGTAGATTTTATGCGTTCTATTTCTTCTTTAACTTCTGACTGATATATCTGAAGGTGATCAATATTATCTTCAGCTTTCTTGAACTCTTCTCTAATATTTTCTGCAAATTTGAATTCAACATTAAGATACCTTGATATAGCTAGTGATTTTTCAATCTCGAATTTCTCATTAAATGCATAGCCCGCAACGTAAGTAGCGAACTTAAAAAGCATTCTGTGGAGTTCAACATAATAATCAAATTTGAAGTTTTGAAAAACACTTTTCTTATTTAACTTAGCATTAACTTTAATACTATATTGTTAAGCGAGGTTTTCGCTGAACTTCCGTTACGGTAGGTGGTAGCCTAAATCTTAACCAGTTTATTTAGATTCATTATGGCTCTTTCATATCTCTCATTAGCCCAATCAATCATTTCTTTTTCATTTTCTAGTGAGTATTTCATGAGTGCCCATAAAGCCCATAAAAAGTCAACAAACACCTTGTTTATATTAATTCTTCTGTACACATCCTCACTTGGAATTATAGTACAATAGTATTCAACTAAATTTTTTTCTTCTAATGTATCTAACTCTGCTTCTATTATGAAATCAGCTAAGTCCCACATTGGATCATTCATTCCGCCGTATTCCCAGTCAGTAAGATATAATTTATTTTTTCCTAAAATAAAGTTCTCACAAAGAGGATCATTATGGCAAGGTGATAAAACAACACCTTTTTGATCTAATTGATTTTTTAACCTAATTACGTGATAATGAATTTTGCTATAATCTTTCCAAAATTGTCCATTACTCTTCTGGATTATGTTCTCATATTCTTTGACCATTTTAAAGACATCAAATTTCACTTTTGTATCCACCTGTGAATTATGTAGAATACGGAATACTTCAGCAACATTTTTTAGTTGTTTTTTATTTCCTCTAAACTTATCTTTTGACATTGTATCAGCATTCTCTATATATTTCGCAATTTTAATTCCAGACTTTGAGTCAAAATACAATAATTCAGAATCTATTTTTAAATTATTGGCTAATAGGGTGCTAATTCGCTCATCCTCTCTATTAATAAACTCTTCAGTTCCATATCCAGGAAATCTAACTACAAAACAACCCAAATTAGTATCAACCATAAAATTTTTATTTGTCAATCCACCTAATCTCTCTGTTTTTTGTATTTCAATATTATCATCTTTAAAACATTTTTGAAGAACATCCATTATGTTTTTAGCCACCGATTCTCTATTCATAATTTTGTTTTTCCTCTTCAAGTTTATCTCCATCGTACATATAACTATATAACCTTTTATCTTTTAAAAAACTAAAACCAATAACATCCCCTTTAGAATATATGGGTTTGCATTCCGTAATATCATTCTCGATACATTCTAAAATTTTCGTTACATGCTTAATTATCGCTGAATTAGTATCATTCTTATAACTACTATCAAAAGCCCTAAGCTCGTCTAGTGTATCAAACTCAAATATGTCTGCATTTGAGAATTTTTTAATATACATTTTGAGTTTATCAAGGTTTTTAGTATAAAGACTTTCCCATAATAACGATGTAATATCCTCTTTGTGATAATTATTAACTAAAATATCTATAAATGTATTAGAAAACTCTCTAGTAAAATATGCATGCCCTAACATAATCCATTCACAAACACCACCAATTTTTACATCCTTAATTAAATCATCTTCATCAAAGTACAAGCACCACTCATCGGTATCGCCATCGATGAAAACTGAAGAATAGAATGAATCAAATTCATACTTATTAAATACATTAGTTGTAAAGTAATTATCGGCTGAACATATATAGGAATTTTTTAAATATCCTCTGGCATAATATAATGATGAATGGTTATTTCTAGTGTTGAACTCAGGATTTTCTACGATAACAACTCCAAACTTTTCTTTTAAGTAGTAAAACATTTCTTTTTTATATCCTACAACTATTATGATTTCTTCTATTCCTGCTTCTTTGAGCTGTTTTATTTGTCTTTCTATTAGGATTTCACCCTTTACCTTTATAAGTCCTTTTGGTATCTCATACGATATAGGCGCAAACCTTGATGACATTCCGGCTGCCATTATAATTGCATTATCTACTTTTTCACTCAATAAATCTTCTTTAAAGCATTCTTTTGAATATATATTTTGAAACCGATTTTTATCTTGAGTATAATCAGAATTTAAAGTATTTGAAATGGATTGTATTGTTTTTTTGTTCAATTAAAAATATCTCCTTCCATTAAAAAAATGATGCTCAATAATCATATTCTTTTAATATTTTTTCCTTGTAGGTATTTCTCAATAACTCCATTGATTGCAATAGAATCATTCGCCATAAGTTTGTAGGTTTGATGATAATTTTTGTTAATCATAGACACAAACTCTGCTAATTCGTATCTTAATCCATCACCTTCAAATTTATAGTAGTGCTTTTTATTTTTACTGAAGTCTTCATAACGAACCTCGAAGTATTCAGTTTTCCACCAAGGTGATGGTACATAAATATATCCTTTAGTACCAGCAATCACTAAGTCCCCTTCTGACTTTACCCCTAATCCAACTTTAGCTGATGCTACAGCGTTATCGTACTTCAAGTTAATTTTTGTAAATAAATCAATTTCTTTATCTTGGTCTATATATGAATAAAAGTCAATATCTTCAAATTTTGTTCCTAACAATTTGATTATTGCTAGAAGGGGATATGTGGCTAATTCTGTCATACTCCCTCCCATAGTGTGTGACTGGAGTTCACGAACATTACCATCAACTAATTTTGTAAATGTAGCGTCCACATTTTTTATCTGACCAATCAAACCACTTTTTGCTACACTTACTAGTCTAATAAACCCTGGAGCATAAGCTGTCTTTATCGCTTCTAGTAAAACAAGTTCTCTTGCTAAAGCTAAATCATAAACTTCTTTTGCCTCTTTTTCAGACAAAACCATAGGCTTTTCGCACAAAACATGCTTACCTCTATCTAATGCATTTTTGATATATTCATAATGAGTTAAGTGGGGTGATGCGATATAAACTGCATCTACTTTATCAAAAAACTTTGCTTGATCGGTCTCAAAAAAAGTTAATTCATGCTTATCTGCAAATTTCTTAAGTGACTCTTTGTTTGGTCCGTAAACACCCTCAACATTTACACCACTTACATATTTAGACTCAGTAATAAATCTATTAGCTATACATCCGTATCCAATAACACCCAGCATAAGAACCCCATTATTTTCTGCTCTTAATTGAGTGCTTGATACTCCTTTAGTTCTCTCAAGATAGACAACTTTACAATACTCTTTCAAGTAATCAAACTTTCCAACCCAGTCCGAACCAATAGCAAATATATCAACTTTATTTTTTTGTATGTCATTAATTTTTTGACCTTCATACTCTTCTATTATGATTTCATCAGCCAATCCACTATTTCTAACATTTTCTATTCTCTCCATTAAACCTTCTTGAACATTCAGCTTACCCCGACTATCATCATAATTTTCAGTAGTAACTCCAACAATTAAATAATCTCCAAGCTTTTTAGCTCTTTCTAAAAGCTTATAATGACCTTCATGAAAAAGATCAAATGTACCATAAGTAATTACTTTTTTCAATTTTTTCACCTCTATATCTATAATTTTTTAATTTGATTTATTAAATGTTCTATCATCATTGTTTTTGGCATACCGAAAACTTTATTACATATTTTTTTTGCTTCAGTGGCATACTTATCTCTATAAACTATTTGAAATTCAGATAACCCACTCGAAAGCAATTTTTGCAATTCTATTAAACTATAAACCTTAGGTCCAGGAGTATACTCGTCATAATTAAATAATAATCCTCGATCGTGATCTCTATAATATTCCAAATCATATGGAAAGAATATTATAGGCCTCTCCCACAAGAGATAATCATAATAGATTGATGAATATTCAGTAATTAATACATCTATCTGGTTTAAAAAGGTGTACACATCAGACTCAGAAGATAGATTCATAAAAGCTTTATGACTCTTAATATGATCAAAGTTATCAGTATTCCCTGCAAAATGAAATTTGCTAACTACTTTAATGTTTAATTTTTCGCAAAAATCAAAAAAACTTTCTAGTTCTTTTAGGTCATCTGACCCAAATATTAAAGTTTCATGTTTGTCTCTAAAAGTTGGAAAATAACCTATTATTGCATATCCATTGTTTTTAAATTCTTCTATTCTTTCAAATTGTTTTTTCTCATGTTCTGGTATAAACTTTAATGAATTGCTAATTAAGGGTTCATAATTTCTAGGATAACCCGATATTATAACTTTGCTCTCTTCCAAATCAAAAGCTGTTCCTAAAACTTCTGCTGAAAAATCAGAAGTAGCTAAGAAGTAGCTAATAAATAATGATCCCCCCAACAGCCTCTAGTCGTCAGTTTGTTAATTAGTTTCAAAAATCCATTGTTATAGTTAGTTTTTCCCGAATTCATATATGTTCCAATTTTCTTCATGGGAAATCCATGCCACAAATTAATTCGTTTACTTCTCACAGATAAAAATGAATTTACATCTAAGGGAGATTGATCTACAATGTGATACTTTGCTCTTAAGTGATACCAAACAGAAGGCAATGACCATACATTATATGCCATAAAACCATTCTTCTGGAGTTCCTCTTTTATACTTTTTGATCTAGTAACCCATATTATTTTATCTATGTTTAGTTTGTTTTTGTTATCATTCGTGTATAAAAACAAATGTTTTGAATTGTCAGCAAACCTCTTTCCAAACCACCCACCTACTATAATAAACTTATCATTTTTTGGTATAACTAGTGATAAGATAAAAACGAATAAATTCACTAGCAATATTATTAACCTTTTGATTATCTTTTTTATTGTAGACATTCATACACCCCTTACAAACCATGTGATTTATTAAAACAAGCATATCCCTTTTATGCAGTAAAAACGTTAGACAGATATTTGATTAATTTAAAACTTGTTTTTAATTAAGTCACCGTGAATTCTATATAATTCTTTTCTTTCTTATTTTGCTATATAAGAAATGTAAACCTAGATATAAAAATATACCAAATAAAATACTTATTATGAAATTTATATACGTTGAATTATGATGAACTTGATTTACAAATACATACATCAGTAGTGATATTAAAAAAGTTCTTATTACAAATCCATAGTCAATAGATAGTACCAATCCTGTACTTTTTGTTCCGATTAATACGGTTAAAAGAGTCTGTACAATGAAGGTTATCATCAAGGTTATTGCTGCACCGTAAATGCCAAATAATTCAATTAGAATGAGGTTAAGCAAAACACTAATAATTGATGTTGTTAGCAAAATAATCGTATACCAAATTGTTTTTCGAGAAAGACTTATTAAATAAGCATAAACATTGTAATACATAGAAAAAATCATGGCAAAACATAAAATTAGTACCAGAATTGAATTGGGTTGGTATGTTTCACCAGACAAAATAAAAACTATAGTAGGAAGTACTGCTATCAATCCAAAAGTTATAGGTAATCCAAAAAATAATCCTATGTTAAAAGCTTTTTTTAAATAAAGGACAACCTTATCTTTGTCATCCTCATTCCAGAATTTAGACAAATAAGGAAATATAGTATAGGATATTACAGTGTTGATTATAAACACCCTGCTAACCATACCATAATTAAAAGCGTAGATCGCCGAATCTACAAGCCCTAATTTGTGATTTAGAATAAACTTTCCGATCGATGTGTTAATCCAAGCAAATAACAAATATGGTACTAAAGGAATAGCGTATTTATAATATTCCTTTAGTGGTCGAAATTCAATTTTAAATGGTACAGACTTGAAATATCTAGCAACCAAAATAAACCCAAGTATTAAAGCTAGTAATTCTACCCCAATATAAGCATAGAGAACATTTCGTAAAAAAATCGCCTCTTGTGTAGAGTTTAAAACTACAAATATCACCACTTTTAAGAAAACATTAATTGAAATCAAGATGCTTGATACTTTAATTGATCCGATAGCTCTAAAAAAATCTTGCGTTAGCATTACGAGTGCTAATAAAACATAATAAACAGAAACAACTAACATATAAGAACTATATTCATCAGTCCCAAACATCGCTAAGGCAATGCTATTTCTAAATGCAATAAATATTGTTATTATAGAAATTAATATTGGTATAATTGTAATTAATGATGAATAGAACCTTGATTTTAAAACTGAGATGTTTTTTTCACCTGGAAAGAATACACAATATGCACTGTTAATTTTAACAAGTATTATAGGCGCTAGTAAAGTTCCAAAAGTCAATAACTGATTACTAACAGCATAATCAGTTTTTGTAAGTTGCCTTGCTAGTATACTGAATATTATGACACTGAATACTGCGTTTGCAATTTCTGCAATCATTCTAAATAAAAGGTCACCAGCAAACTTGTTACCTCTTCCTTGAAAAATATTAGACAATATTCCATTACAATTCATTATTTTTTGCTCCTAACCTTCCTGTACAGTTCAAAACTATTTCTTAGTAAAGCATTTTTTTCAATATAGCGATTATATATATAATTATTTCTATATTGTTTTTTTCTTATCTTTTTTTCTTCATCTGACTCCAGGATCAAATTATTATCTGGCTCAACCGGATTGTAGATAATTTGCTTTTCTTCTATAATTGAATCTATTACATCAATTATTATTTTCGAAGAAGATCCAATGTTGCTAAAGTTACTGTCACAATATTTTTTGCTGTCAGTGGAGTATTTTTCATAGTCTAACAACACCTTATTCACTGTATCTACTAAATTGTATTTTTGGGTTTTTACTGTGAATGGATGTACTGAGCAAGCATACCTGCTAGGTTTAACATCAGGTATTAACCAATCAGTTACTGCTACTGCTGGTTTACCCATCAATGTTGCTTCCATCATAGTACTCGATTCATCTGATACTAATATGTCACATAAAGCTATTGCATCAATAATACTAACAGCAGGATCTATTATATTAACACCTTTGATTGTTTTATGTGCATTTGCCATTTCCTTAATGTTTCTTACAATATCTGGAAACTCTTTTGGGTTTAGTGGCACATGTTTTATGATGATGTTTACATTTAGAGTTAACATTGCTTGCACAAAATCATCTTGTTTACCATCATTTTCCCAGGATGGAGCATATAAGACAGTTGGCTTACTATCATCAATTTCTAGTTTGTTTTTAAGAGATTTACTTCTCTTTTCAAAGTCCTCTGCTGCCATAATATCAGCTTTAGGCCATCCAGCTTCAAAAACTCCGTACTTTGTTCTAGAGTAATCATACATAGAACTTTTTTTCCAATTATCAATCCATTGCTTACCTGGTAAAAAACCTACATCATATAAATTCCAAGGTTCGTATTTCCAAAGATTAGGCCATTTTTCATAACTTTGAATAGCATCATGAAGCATAATAACTGAAAACTTAGAGTTGTGCGGGAAGTTAACGTGTTGACAATAAACTCCAATTTCGCATTTTTCAAACTGATTATCGGATAATTTTGTTTTATAGCCTCTTTCATTAGCTTCTTGGCGTATGGGTTCAATATTTTGCAGCTCTGATTTGTGCTTATATATAAATGTTATTTCTTTCTTAATATTCATTTTGTCCCTCCATTAACTCGATTAACTGGAACATTCCTAGAAATATAATCTTCTAATGAACATCTCCAATTATCCATTTTGTAAAATTCAGCATTACTTATAAGCCTCGAATTCTTGGGTCTCTTAGCTTTCGTAGGATAATCCTCTGTCTTTATAGGATTTACTTTAACATCCATACCTGCTTGCTTGAATATCTCACATGCAAACTCATACCAACTGCAGTATCCTTCATTAGTGGCATGATAGACTCCATAGTTATCCGTTTCAATCATTTTTACTAATAATTTAGATAGATCATAAGTATATGTAGGAGAGCCAACTTGGTCTGCCACTACAGAAATTTCATCTCTTTCTTTTCCTAATCTAAGCATAGTCTTAACAAAATTATTACCGTTACTTCCAAACACCCATGAAATTCTAACTATAAAATATTTATCTATAAGCTCCTGAACTTCTAATTCGCCTTCATGTTTGGTTTTCCCATAGTAATTAATAGGGTTTGGCGTATCTGTTACTACAAAAGGCTTGTACCCTTCACCATCAAACACATAATCTGTACTTATATAAATCATTTTTGCATCTATTTCCTTACAGGCCTCTGCAATATACCTTGTTCCTAAGGCATTTACCGCATAACATAATTCTCTTTCATCCTCTGCTCTATCCACTGCTGTATATGCAGCACAATGTACGATGACATCAGGGCTATAATCTCTTATGACCCTTTTAACATAATCTACATTAGTAATATCCAAAGTGTCTCTATCTGTACCTAAATACTCAATTTCTTTTTCTTCTAGTCTTTTAGCAACATCATACCCTAGCTGTCCATTTGCACCTGTTACTAGTACTTTCATTAGTTATCACCTTGCCTATCTCCATACATCTTTTCATAATAATCTTTATAATTACCTGATATAATGTTTTCCCACCAGTCACGATTATCAAGATACCATTTGATTGTCATTTTAATACCTTCATCAAATAGTGTAGTTGGCTCCCATCCTAATTCTCTTCTAGTCTTTGAAGGATCAATAGCATAACGCATATCATGTCCAGCTCTGTCTTTTACAAAAGTAATTAAAGATTCAGGCTTGCCTAACTCTTTTAAAATAGTTTTTACTACCTCTAAATTTGTTTTTTCGTTATGCCCACCTATGTTATAAACTTCGCCATCTTTCCCTTTATGAAGTATCAAGTCTATAGCTGTACAATGATCTTCAACATAAAGCCAATCTCTAACATTTTCACCTTTGCCATAAACAGGTAAGGATTCATCATTAAGTGCTCTTGCTATTATAAGTGGTGTTAATTTCTCCGGGAAGTGATACGGCCCATAGTTATTAGAACATCTTGAAATGGTTATAGGCAATTTAAAGGTTCTGTGATATGCCTGTACTAACAGATCAGCAGATGCTTTTGATGCTGAGTATGGCGAAGATGTATGAATTGGAGTCTCTTCAGTAAAGAATAAATCGGGTCTATCTAGTGGTAAATCTCCATACACTTCATCTGTAGAAACTTGGTGAAATCTCTTTACCCCATACTTTCTAGAAGCATCCATCAAAACTTGTGTACCTAAGATATTTGTTTTTAAGAAAATACCTGGATCTTCAATTGATCTATCTACATGTGACTCTGCAGCAAAATTAACTATAAAGTCAAATTTTTCTTCTTCAAATAGCTTGTCTATTAAATCTCTATCCGTAATATCACCTTTTACAAATCTAAAGTTATGGTTTTCCATTACTGGCTCTAGTGTTGATAAATTTCCTGCATAAGTTAATGCATCTAAACAAACTATTCTATATGTTGGATGCTCTTTAAGCATATGAAAAACAAAGTTACTTCCTATAAATCCAGCTCCACCTGTCACTAATACATTCATTCCTTTTCCCCCTCTTCATATTAGTATTTAAAGTTTGCCTCACTTTCAGATAGCATCGGCGCATTTAAATCTTTATCTGATAAGATAGGGTTTTCTATACCCCAGTCTAAATTTATCTCAGGATCATCAAATCTTATACTTCTATCATTTTCTGGAGAATAATACTCATCTACTTTATATTGAACTTCTACATTATCAGTTAATGTTATAAATCCATGGGCAAACCCCTTAGGAACTAATAACTGTTTTTTATTTTCTTCGGATAACTCAACAGCTACCCATTTCTTATATGTATGAGATCCTTCTCTAATATCTACAGCTACATCTAATATTTTTCCTTTTGTGCATCTAACAATCTTTGTCTGAGCCCTAGGATTAAGCTGAAAATGAAGTCCCCTTAATGTCCCTTTCTGTGCTGAAAAAGAGTGGTTGTCTTGAGTAAAATCAATATCTATCCCTAGCTCCTTAAACTTTTCTTTGGAATATGTTTCAGTAAACCATCCCCTATGATCACCAAAGACTTTTGGCTCTATAATAAGTACATCTTCTATAGCTGTTTTAATTATATTCATTTATTCTAACCTCATTTCTAATACTGAATTTTACCTTCAGCAACTTTCTTTAAATGCTCTCCATATGGTGATTTTCCATATTTTTCTGCAGATTTTAAAAGAGTCACTCTATCTATCCATTCATTATGGTATGCTATTTCTTCAAGAGCTGAAATTTTAATGCTTTGTCTCTTTTCAATCATTTGAACAAACTCTGCAGCTTCTACTAAACTATCCATAGTTCCCGTATCTAGCCAAGCGAATCCTCTACCTAAAAGCTTTACATTTAAAGTTTCATCTTCTAAGTACATTCTATTTAAGTCAGTAATCTCTAGCTCGCCTCTATGTGATGGTTTTACTTTTTTTGCAAAATCGACAACTCTGTTATCATAGAAGTAAAGCCCTGTTATGCAATAGTTTGATTTAGGATTTTTAGGTTTTTCCTCAACTGAAATAACTTTACCTTTATCATCAAACTCAACAATCCCAAATCTTTCGGGATCATGTACATAACAACCAAATATTGTAGCTTTTCCATTCTTTGCATTTTCAGCGGCTTCTTTAAGTATAGGGGTAAATCCATTTCCGTAGTAAATGTTATCCCCTAATATCATAGCTACATTATCGTCTCCAATAAAATCTTCACCAATAATAAATGCTTGCGCTAATCCATCTGGTGATGGTTGTTCAGCGTATTCAAGATTAATACCAAACTGGCTGCCATCACCTAATAGCTTTTCAAAGTTAGGCAAGTCCTGTGGCGTTGAAATGATAAGGATATCCTTGATTCCAGCCAACATAAGCACTGATAGTGGGTAATAAATCATTGGTTTATCATAGACAGGTAATAGCTGTTTACTCGTTACCATCGTAAGTGGATATAATCTTGTACCTGAACCCCCTGCTAAAATTATACCTTTATTTATATTATTCATTATTTCACCTCTCATTTTTAATCACATCCATATAAACTGTCGCCATAATTATCGATAAACCTTGATAAGCAGTCAAAGTGTAATGATAGAATAAACTAGATAATATAATCCCACCAATTGTAGCTAATATTATTAAATCTGGATCTTTTTTCCATGTATTGTTGTAATATAAGTAAATGTTAAATAATAAATATATATATAATAAAAGTCCGAATATTCCCGTATTAAATAAATATGAAATATATGTACTCTCAGGATCATAAGGAGCTTTTGATGTCCGATTTAACTTATCACTGAGAAATGGATCATGAACATATGCATAACTTGCAGTGCCAAAGCCTGTTCCAGTAATTGTTTTAATCCCGCTATAGAATGCCGCATGAGGTACATACAAATGGTATAACATTCGAATATTGGAGTTTTCACTACTGACATATACTGTTGAAACACGATTTGAAAACCCTTCAACATTTCGTTTTAAACTTTCTGATAAATTATTATTTCTTTCTGGAATTAAAACTAATAATACAACTAATGATATTACTAATAGCGCATTGATTAATTTCTTATAATTAATATTGAATTTATATATGCTAATTTTTTTATAGTGCAAAACTATAAGAATAACACTACTAACTAATCCAGTAGTACTTTGACTAAATACTAAAGCTATTATAGATAATGCTAGATAAATGTATTTTTTTTTCATCAAAGAGTATAGACAAAGTATCGGGACAATTCCGCCCAAATGTGCAGGATCATAGTTAAAACCCGGTGTCCTTATGCCACCAGAATTGACTATAGTGATATATTGTCTATTTGAAGGTAATGTCTTTATATACTCTTTGAAAATTTGATTATTTAAAGAATATCCTCTTGTATAAAACACCACGCCTTCTATACACGCCCATAATACATTAAGAACACACCCAAAAATAAATCCTTTAAAAAATGATTCGATTATTATAAGTCTATGTTTCGAACTTGATATAAGTATCAATACAATCATAAATGATACAATTTTAGGGATATATGATAAGGTAGCATTAAACCATTCTTGCTTTCCAGTAAAAAATAATAAACCAAAAAACGAAGATAATAAGGCAATAAAAAACCATATGAGCAAGGTTTTTGTTTTTCTACCTATCTTTATTCGAATCGAATTTTTAATAAACATCAATCCAATAATCATTATAAAAACAAAGTAAACCAAAGTAAAAACCGAAATAAGTCTTCCTCCAAACGGTATGGTTACAATTGGCATGGTTACAAATGTTCCCAAAAAAAAGCTAACCCATTTAATACTATTAAACATCAAATCATTACATGTAGTTTTTTCTGAACTTAGTCCTTTTTTTTTACTCAAAGCCTTCACCAAATTCCCTCAATAATTTAATAGTCTCTAAAATCCCATGTTTTTTTTCGCTATTGAATAATTTATATAAGGTATATTTTATTTTGTTATATCTAATTTCACTTCTTAGTTGATTTATAAATTTTAAATTATATTTTTTAGAGTAATACCTGGCTGATTCTAACCTTCTTTTTAAAGCGTCTTCGTTACAACCAACAGTTTGACCTTCTAAATGAATTATTTTTTTTGATTTGAAGTAATCTATTTTACCACCAAGATTTTTAACTCTTTTAATAAGATCTGGTTCCTCATAGTACATAAAAATCTTCTCATCAAACATTCCTGCTTTATAGAAATCAAGTTTCCTGATAAAAATATTGGCCCCTGAAATGTACATGTTATAGTTAAGGAAAATATTATACTTATTTAGAAACCTAATAATCTGTCCTGAAAGAAAATCATGTTTATCAATAAAATAATATGACATATTCCATTCTAAATCTTTGTTTACCAATTTGACTCCAAATAAAGTCAATTTCGGATTTTCCGCAAAAGTATTTATAGCAAATTTGAATATAGGTTCTATTAAAATAGTATCAGGATTTAAAAAGAGAAGAAATTCTCCTTTCGCTATATTTGCACCGACATTATTTGCTTCACCAAATCCTCTATTTTCATTTTTTAAAATAATTACATTATTATAATTTGAATTTACATAATCATATACTTTATTATCAGGACTATTATCAACAACTATTACTTCTAGTCTCTTACCGATGTCATTAAACTTATAAATGGAATCTATGCACTCTACTAATACTTCTAAATTTTTATAAGAAACAATGATAATTGAAAAATCTATTTTACTCATGTTTAATACACCCTTTATAACTCAATATTTTACAAAGCATTCATAGAGCTCTAAATACTCATTAAATTTCAGATTTTTATTATATTTTTCTATAACCCTGTTTCGACAGTTCTCAATTCTGAAATTAGTTCGGTTTTCCTCAATTTTCTGAATACCTCTCAAAATTTCTTGAGTGGATTTATTGTAAATTACTATTCCGGTTTCTTCGGTAACACTTTCTGGACTTCCACCTGTCTGAAATGTTATTACCGGTGTACCACAAGCTAATGCTTCTAGGTTAGTTGTGGGAAAATTATCCTCAAGTGTAGGATTAACAAAAACATCCGCACTAGAATAGATATCTACTAATTCTTCAACATTGTTGGTTTTCGTAATACCAAAAACACTTCCGGGAATTTCTTCAAACTGTTTCTCATTGAGTCCAACTATAACAATTACTTCATCATTAGTTACTTTATCAGCTAATTCAATAAAATATTTCAATCCTTTCCTGCGTTCCCATACACTTGCTACACCTAATATAATAAACTTATCCGTCAAATTATGTTTCTTTCTAAAACAACTTTTTATAGGCCTAAAAGTATTTAAATCTATCCCATTATTAATAACCTTTACTGGATATTCTTTAAGATATGACTGTTTTACTAAATCAGCTAACCATTGTGATGGTGTCACAATGGTTAGCTTGTGAACACCTGTAAATACTTCTTTTTTTCTTGTATAATTTCTTTTAGAATTGTCTAATATTATACTTCTAGGATATTCTTTTTTTTCACGACAGTTATAGCATCCCTCCTTCCACTTATCACAGCCAACATAGTCAAAATACGCACAATGCCCTGTAAAACTCCAACAATCATGCAGAGTCCATACAACAGGTTTGTTTGCTTCTTTAAGATAATCGAATAAAATCTCAATGTCAATATAATACCCATGAATATTGTGCAAGTGAATTATGTTCGGATCTAACTCTTTTACCTTATCTATAAATTTTATAGTAGCTTGCTTAGAACCAAATCCATGCATATCAAATACTCTTGTCTTTGCCACATGAGCGTAATTGTCTAATTTAGTACCAATTCTAATCGCATTATCACAGTTCTTTGGCAGATCTCTTCCATATGCGATATAACTCTCATGTCCTTGATCTATTAGAATATTATGAATATCAGTAGTAATACGTCCAGTGCTACCTATTCCACAAACGGAGTTTATCTGTAATACTTTCATATCTATTTCCCCCAAACAACTCTATTTACATAATCTGTATAAGACAAAATGATTCTAAGAACTTTATCAGACACATTTGGCATGCTATAATCTGCGACCAACCTTAATGTATTTTTCTTTTGTGTCTCTAGTACTTCTAGCCCCTGAAGAATTCTTTCTTTTTTAAGTCCTACCATCATCACAGATGATTCTTCCATTGCTTCTGGTCTTTCATGTGCTTGTCTTATATTTAGTGCTCTAAAACCTAGAATAGAGGATTCTTCACTTATAGTCCCACTGTCACTAAGTACAGCTCTTGCATGCTTTTGAAGCTTTACATAATCATTAAAGCCTAATGGTTTCATAGTCTTAACTAATGGTTTAAATTCAATACCTTTAGCTTTTATCATATTTCTAGTTCTTGGATGCGTACTCACGATTAATGGTATCTGATACTTTTCTGCAATAGTATTTATGCTTTCTACTAGATCCATGAAGTTCTGCTCAGAACTGATATTCTCTTCCCTATGCGCTGATACAACAAAGTATTTCTCTTCTTCAAGCTCCAGTCTCTTCAATATATCTGAATTCTCAATATCTTCTTTTCTTGAATTAAGAACCTCGAACATAGGGCTACCTGTTTTAATAACTCTATCTGCAGGAAGACCTTCTCTTAAAAGATACTCTCTAGCAATATCACTATAGGTTAAGTTGATGTCTGCAGTATGATCCACAATTTTTCTGTTTGTTTCTTCAGGCACTCTCTGATCAAAGCATCTATTCCCAGCTTCCATATGGAATATAGGAATATGTCTTCTATTTGCAGCTATTGCACATAAGCAGCTATTTGTATCTCCGAGCACTAGAAACGCATCAGGTTTTGCTTCTTCAAGAATTGGATCAATCTTCACTAGAATATTCCCGATTGTTTCAACCGCTGTTCCTGTTGCAGCATTTAAGAAATAATCAGGTTTCTTTAGATTAAAATCATTGAAGAATACTTCGTTTAGTTCATAATCATAATTTTGACCTGTATGAACTAGAACATGTTTAATAGATTTGGATTCATCTAATTTATTAATAACAGCTGACAGCCTGATAATCTCTGGTCTTGTACCAACTACTGTCATCACTTTTAATTTCTTCATCAGTTATACCTCCAAAAAGTAAGTATCAGGTTTTTCAGGGTCAAATGGTTCATTAGCCCACATAATAGTCACCATATCTGTACCACCAAGATTCTCTATGTTATGCGTATAGCCAGTTGGAATATCTACAACTTCCAATTTATCTCCACTTACTAAATACTCTATTACTTCTTCTGAATCTATCTTTCTAAACCGAATAATACCTTTACCACTTACAACTAGGAACTTCTCATTCTTCGTATGATGCCAGTGATTACCTTTTGTAATTCCAGGTTTTGAAATATTTACTGAAACCTGACCGCGATCGGAAGTTTTAATAAACTCTGTAAATGATCCTCTCTGATCTTCATTCATCTTTAAGTCATAACTAAACTGTTCTTCTGGAAGATAGCTTAAATATGTGCTGTATAGCTTCTTAGTAAATGCATCAGACATATTTGGAACAGTTCTATCTTCCCTACTTTTCTTAAATGCGAAAATTAAATCTACTATTTCTCCTAGAGTAATTATATGTTCAATGGGTACTTTGCAAAACTCTCCTACTTTATTTTCTTTATCTTCTAAAGAGTTAATTAATTCATTTACTACATCATCTATATAGACAAGCTTCATCACTACACTTGGATCATTCACTTGGATAGGCAAATCATGTGCTACATTATAGCAAAATGTAGCAACAGCACTGTTATAATTAGGTCTGCACCATTTCCCGAATACATTAGGAAATCTATAGATAAGAACTTTAGCTCCGGTTTCTTTGCTATAGATAAACAGCAAATCTTCCCCCGCCTTTTTACTTTCACCGTAAGGATTGTCTAATTCTGCCTGTATAGAAGATGAAATCATCACCGGACAGGTGTTTTTATACTTCTTAAGAGTATCTAATAATGTTGAAGTAAATCCAAAGTTACCTTCCATAAACTCTGATTGTTCTTTAGGACGATTTACTCCTGCAAGATGAAAAACAAAGTCAGCTTCTCTACAATACCTATCAAGGAGTTCAGGGTCAGTATCTTTATCATATTCATAAATATCATCATATTTTCTGTTTCTAAGCTCTGCTATTAGGTTTTTTCCTATAAATCCTTCTGCTCCCGTGACTAAAATTTTCATTATCTATCCCAACTTTCCAATTGTTTCCTTACATAATCAAGCTGTAGTAGCTTTTCTTTAATCTGCTCGATATTTAACCTTTCTGTATTATGCGAATTATACTCATCTTCAGATGAGAGCTTTTGATCTCCTTCAACAAAATATTTATCATAGTTAAGATCTCTCTTATCAGCAGGCACTCTATAAAAGCCCCCCATATCCTTAGCTACAACATGCTCTTCTTTTGTAAGTAAAGTTTCATACAATTTCTCTCCATGACGAGTACCAATCACTTTGATTTCATTATCTGCATTAAATAGTTCTTTAACTGCTTGTGCTAAATCGCCAATAGTAGAAGCTGGTGACTTTTGAACCATAATGTCTCCTGCATCAGCATTTTGAAATGCAAAAACAACAAGTTCTACAGCTTCTTCTAAACTCATCAAAAATCTTGTCATATTTGGATCAGTAACTGTCAAAGGTTGTCCATTTTTAATTTGATCAATAAATAGTGGAATAACTGAACCTCTTGAAGCCATTACATTCCCATATCTTGTTCCACAGATTAATGTTCTTTCAGAATCTACAGTTTTTGCTTTGGCAACAAACACCTTCTCCATCATGGCTTTTGATATCCCCATCGCATTAATTGGATAGGCGGCCTTATCTGTAGATAAACAGATAACCTTCTTAACATCCATTTCAATTGCCCCTGAAAGTACATTGTCAGTTCCTAATACATTAGTCTTTACCGCCTCAAGTGGGAAAAATTCACATGAAGGAACTTGTTTAAGTGCAGCCGCATGAAAGATATAATCTACTCCATACATTGCATTTTTCACACTGGCGAGGTCTCTAACATCTCCTATATAAAATTTCAATTTATCATTCTTATAGAATTTTCTCATATCATCCTGTTTTTTCTCATCTCGAGAAAAAATACGGATTTCTTTTATGTCTGTATCTAGGAATCTTTTCATAACTGCATTTCCAAAGGATCCTGTTCCACCTGTGATTAATAAAGTCTTTCCATTAAACATTATTCTTCCTCCACCCTGAACTGATCGTTAAAATATTTGTCCATCTTATCTAAAAGAATGTTTTTATTAAAATGAACATTATAATAATTACGAGCATTATTGCCCAAATGCTTAAGTTCGTCTTTGGATTTGCTTGATAGCTTAATTATATTATCCGATAATGCCTTAGCATCCCCAGGACTACCACATAAACCAGAATTAGACTCTTTTATTATTCTTGCTGTTTCACCAGCTGCAGATGCAATATTAGGAATACCACAAGCCATATAAGATTGAAGCTTTGCAGGTATAGTCATTTCGAATAAAGGACTATCCGTCAAACTTAGAAAAGCGGCATCGCTAACAGCCATAAACTCCGGTATTCGTGTAGCAGGTTGCTTAGGAATAAAATTAAACATTTCTTTTAGTCCTTTTGACTCTACTACACTTTCAAATTCATTTTTATATCTGCCATCTCCAATAATGTTGAATCTTATCTTCTCTTGTGATTTTGCTTTAACGATTTCAGCAGCTTTTGGAAGAATATCTAATCCTTGAGCAGTACCTATATTACCTGCAAATATTATATTGAACGCATCATCTTTTGGAATCTCAGGAATACCCATTTCTTCAAGCGGAACATAAAAATCCTCTGCATATTGCGGCCAGTACTCGATTTTATCTAGTGGAACTCCACGATCATGAATAGACTTAACAAAGCTCTCTGACGTGGTAAATATCCTAGTACAGCCTCTATATATGTAGTCAACCATTTTACCAATGGCACCAATAATTTTCTTGTTCTTGATTCCAGTTATTATTTCAACATTTTCTGGCCATAGATCTTGAACATACAGATAACAAGGAATCTTCTTCTTTTTTGCATACCAGACACCAGGAAGAGCTTGTGTCATAGGAGATACTTCAAATATAAATACATAGTCAGCTTTAATTCTAGTGAATGCTTTCCAGAAGAAACCTGACACAACAAATGACAGATAATTAAGTGCCAGCATAATTGCATTATTTCCCCTTGGAATTAGAGGAAGCCTTATGATATCCATACCGTTATAGGTTTCTTTTCTCTTCTTAAATAGTCCATACCCATCATAATACTTCCCTTGAGGGTAGTTTGGAATGCCTGTAACTACCGTTACTTTGTATCCTCTTTTTACCCATTCTGTGCAAATATCATTGATACGAAACTGTTCAGGGTAGAAATATTGCGCGATTACTAATATATGTTTTTTCAAGCTCTTATCCACCCTTCCTAATTATTTCTCCGTCAACTCAATAGATTCTCTAAATGTTCTAATTCGGTAATTTCCCTTATCATAGTCACTCATGGACTTCTCATAAACCAAATTGCCGAATACCTTATTAACTATCCCAATCCCAAACATCAATCTAATCACAGGATTAAACACCTTAGTCATCATGATTTTCTTCCCATGAACTTCTGCTATTGTCTTAACCAACTCACTGGTCTTCACATACTCTTTGTTCTGTGGGAAGTAAAGCCCTGTCTCTTCGTGATCTATCATGACCTTAATGAACTCACAAAGATTATCTATATGAAGCATGCTACGCTCATTATCGATGTCAGGAAATACTGGTATCTTCTTGGCCATGTTAGCCAGTCTTGGATAGTTCCCTTTGGACCCTTTCCCATATATCATTGGTGGTCTTACCACAACTATTTTGAAATCATCAGACTCTAAATGTTTGATGCCTTCCTCTGCCTGCAGCTTACTATTTCCATAGAAGTTACTAGGCGTTGGAACTGTGTTTCTATCGATAACTCTCTTGCTACTGCTGCTATCCCCATAGACAATAATGCTGCTCATAAAAATGAACTGCTTTACACCTTCTGCCTTTGCCTTCTTAGCAGTTTTAATAGTTAAGTCTCTATTTACCTTATAATAGAGGTCTTCCATATTTGGATCAGAAGAAACATGAGCTATCCCAGCCACATGAAACACAACATCATACTCAGAGAAATCCTTCTCTTTCCATGACCCATCCTTCATATCAACCGTATCTATTTTATATTTAGCAGGTTCTCTCATGAGCCAATTCTCTAGAGATGTACCTATATAACTGTTTTCACCAGTAATTAGTACTCTCTTCATTTCGTCACTGTCTCCTCAGTATTATTTTTCTCTGGCTTAGCCTTAACACCAAGCCCACCTTCAACAACACCATCACTTCTAAGAACACTAAATATCGTCCCAAAGAAGCATCTGACATCCATCACGAACCCAATCTTCTCAGCATACTCTCCATCAAGCATAGCTTTCACATCTATCTCAAGTTCATCTCTACCATTAATCTGCGCCCATCCTGTAAGTCCAACAGGAACATCATTCGCACCGTACTTATCTCTTTCTTCAATAAGATAGTACTGATTCCAAAGCGCTGGTCTTGGTCCGATTATACTCATTTCACCTTTGAAGATATTTATAATCTGTGGTAATTCATCTAAGCTTGTCTTTCTTAAGAACTTACCTACCTTTGTAATCCACTGATCCGGATCCTCTAAAAGATGTGTTGGGGTATCCTTCGGCGTATCAATACGCATGGTTCTAAATTTCAATATATGAAAATGACTCTTATGGATCCCTACTCTCTTCTGTTTAAAGAGGATAGGTCCTTTGGAGTCAATCTTTATGGCAAGTATAAGAATCAAAAACACAGGAGATAATAAAATAAGTCCTATTAAGGAAAGAATAATATCTATAACTCTCTTTATAATTAAATATCCCATGTTTCTATGTCCTCCCAAATTATTAGATGATAACTATGTTAATACACTTTAACCTGAATTGCTATATGTAGGCACTATTGTCTTCATATATTCTCTTAATTCACTTTCGCTTTTATATAAAACCTCATTAAGGTTTTCTAACTGCATTTGTAAAAACTTCATATCTGTAAAGGTAGGTTGTCCAATAAATATCTTATCGTGCTTTGTTGCTGTTAGACCTTCTTCATCCATTAATAACTCTTCATAGAGCTTTTCACCGGGTCTAAGTCCTGTGACCTCTATATCGATATCTTCATTTGGTTCAAAGCCTGATAATCTTATTAAGTTCTTAGCTAAATCTAAGATTTTTACCGGGTCCCCCATATCTAGTACGAATATTTCTCCACCCTTTGCCATAGCTCCTGCCTGGATAACTAATTGTACTGCTTCTGGAATGGTCATAAAAAATCTTGTTATTTCTTTATGGGTAATAGTAACAGATCCTCCTGTAGCTATTTGCTTTTTAAATAATGGAATTACACTTCCATTACTTCCTAATACATTTCCAAATCGTACAGCTACATATTCTGTTTTACTATGTTTATTCATAGATTGTATAATGATTTCAGCTACTCTTTTTGTAGCACCCATTATATTTGTGGGATTTACTGCCTTATCAGTAGAAATTAATACGAATTTCTCTACCCTATATAAATCAGATAATTCTGCCACATTCATTGTACCAAATACATTATTTTTAATAGCTTCCTTAGGACATGCTTCCATTAGTGGAACATGCTTATGTGCCGCAGCATGGAATACTACATTAGGTTTATTTTTTACAAAGATATCATTTAAAGATTTCTTATCCCGCACCGAGGCTATTAAGACCTCTATGTTTAAGTTCGGATAATCTCTATTTAGTTCCATTTGTAAATCATAGGCATTATTTTCATAGATATCAAGTATTATTAATTTTTTTGGTTTAAAGTTACAAATCTGTCTACATAGCTCTGATCCAATAGATCCACCACCACCAGTAATTAATACAACTTTTTCTGATAAATATTGGCTTATTTCTTCTAAGTCAACACTTACCTGCTCTCGGCCTAATAGGTCTTCAATTTCTACATCCTTTATTTCTTTTATACTAACCTGTCCATCTATCAATTCATAAACTCCAGGTAGTTTTTTTAGCCTGCACTTAGTTTTACTACATTCCTCTATAATTCTCCTCGCTTCTTTAACATCAGCTGAGGGTGTAGCAATTATTATTTCATCGACTTCTTTATCCATTGCTATTTGTGGTATATTGGAGGTATCCCCCAAAATAGGAACGCCCCTTAATTTCTTTCCAATCTTTCCTATATCATCATCTACTATAACTACAGGATTGGAAAGCAACTCTGGATGACCATTAAATTCCTTAATCACCATTGCTCCAGCCTCTCCTGCACCTATAATCATTATTCTTTTGCAATCCTTTGAATTTGTAATATTTAAAATCCTTTTTAAATATCTTAGCATTCTATATCCAAATCTTATTCCAGCTATTAAAAAAGTATCAAATATAATCATTAATAAAAATATACTTCTAGGTATACTATTTTGTATTAAGAATGTATAGCTTAAAAAAACCGTATTACCTATAATAGCTGCATAAATCACCTGTATAAGTTCATTAGTACCTGCGTATTTCCATAGACTGTTATAAAGACCAAATATTGCATAAGCTATCATTTTTATAAGTATTAATGGAAGAAAGAAGGTAATAAATGACTCCTCAACATTTCCATTTAATTGTCCTTCAAATCTAATAAATATTGAAATATAATATGCTATTGGAATTAATATAGCATCACAAATTACTAATAATGTTGTCCTTAGGGATTTTTGCATTTCCTTCACTCCCATAATTACTAATTTCAACTGTTTTTATATGTATGTTTTATATTTTGACATTTTTCTCTAGTATACTTTATTTATTATACTATACTTTTTTAAAAAATTAAATGGAAATGAACGCCTTCTACTTTTTTTATGATAAAAATTATAGTAGAAGGTGTACATTATTATTTATTTATCTTAAGCTTTGCTTTTAGAAACATTTTATTTATTAGGTTTAATATATATCTAAATTCTGGCTTATTTTTATATAGGATAAATATTATTAAGCCAGTAACTATAAAGCAAATCAAGGTTTGAATTATTATAAATATTACTCCATCCAGATTTATTAAGCTTGATAGATAATAGGATAGTCCACCTGCAATAATAATTACTAAAACATACTTTATATTAGTAAGATAATATTCTTTTACGGATCTTTTAAAAACATGCTTATAAATGATATAGGGGTCAAACCACATATAGGTGAGTAATGAAGATGAGATTGTCCCTATAAGCACACCATATATTCCTATATATTGTACTAAAAGAATCGAAATACCTAAGTTAATAATAATTCCAAATACCGGTCGATACTTTGCCTGCTGGAAAAGTCCCATTGCTGTTCTAAATGTAGCCAAGGTCTTTTGCAATCCAAATATATATATTTCGGTAGCTACTAGGAATGCAAATGCTTGTGATAGCACAAACTCCTCTCCAATCCAAAGCGTTATAAAATTATTGGCAACTACAAAGGTTCCTATAGAAGCAAGTCCATAGGAGCACATTGTAAAAAAGTTTACTACTTTAAAAATCTTATGTTCATTTTCTACATCATCTGATGCATGTAAATCACCTAGGCTTGCTGCTATTGCATTGTAGAATTTATTAAGCATAGTTTTTATTACACTTATAATCAATAAATAATTTGAATAGATACCTATTATTCGTAGACCAATAAATATAGAAAGTATTATATTGTCTGTAGCATTAACTACTACACCATTAACCTTATAAATAAAGATTGCAAAGGTATTTTTAAATATATGTTTTCTTTCTTCTTTGGGTAATATATCATCACTTTTCTCTTTTATATAGGGAAACATCTTATCAGATTTTAATGCTATAAATAGGTTTTTTAGTATATTAAATACCACAACAGTCAAAATATAAAGAGTAAAATTATTAAATACCACTAATATAATTATTTGCATAATATTAGTCACTATAGAAAAGTAATACCCAATAATGGTACTGATATATTCTTTTTGATGGGCTTTTATAATCGCACTCTTATATGCAAAAAATAGATAGGTCGACACATTTTGCATTAAAAATAATAAAAATATTGCATTAACATTTATAAAGCTTACATCATCTTTAATAATATAGGGTAGAAAGGGGATTAAGCATACTCCCAGTGCTGCAACCACAAGTCCAATTATCCTATAGGTTTTTCTATATAGGTTCATAAGCTGATTGATTTTTTTCTTATTGTTTTGGGCTATAGGTTTATATAGGTCAAATATAATAGCAGAACCAACTCCTAGTTCTGCAAGGGCTAACATTGATAATATATTTGTAAAAAGTCCATTAATTCCTAGATATTGTGTACCCAAGGTTTTTATAAAGACAGAACGGGTAATAAACTTTAAGAGTATGGTTAGTACCTCTCCGCCGGTACTGGCAACAAGGTTCTTCATAGAATTATTTACTCTAGACATTAAAACCTCTCCTAATCCTATTCAATTACTTCTAAAAGCAACTTAGAATTACTTAATAAAGTCATAATTCTAATATAAATACATCCTATTAAATTATATCCATATCTAGAATCTTAATTCAGTAATCTTATGATGCCCTTTTCTTTCTTCGACAGGGGGAAGCGACATATAATCTCCATACATATTAGTCAGTATAACATCATAATTTTTCGGAGCCCAGAATTTATGTCCTTCAAATTCTATTTCTATAATATCTTTAAAATTCGAACTATTAATCGTACATCTTTTATAATTAATTTTAATTGCCTCAACCAATAAAGAAGATTTTTTTGTTTCTATTTTCTCGTATATTGTTGCAAGTTTTGTTTCCAAGGCATTATAAAGCTTTATAGGTATTGGTTTGGTGATATTAATAATAATTCTTTTCACAAATCCTTTAACCTTAGAGTTTGATGATTTTTTCCGAAGTTTGATTTTTTTCATTTCCCTAATAAAACGTATGGTATAATATTGAAATTTCCCCAATATTCCCTCTTCAATATTATCTAATGGAAATATATCTATAAATATACCGTGATGCATATTCATTCCAGAATATTGTTTTTGTAATGCTAAAGTATTATTTTTCCTAATACGAGCAAAGCTATGAAAAAATTGACTATCTGTTTCAAATGTTTGTAGAAAATATTTCTCACTTATATCTTTCTTGCATATCTCCAAAAATCTATTGTAATCTTCCCTTAACATGCAAACATCAATATCATCATCCCATGGAATAAATCCTTTATGCCTTACAGCACCTAAAAGTGTGCCTCCGAATAATTGATATAAGATCCCGTTTTTTCTACATATTCTGTCAAGTTCTATTAGCATTTCTAATTCCACATCTTGTAATTTTCTAAGATTGTCATCCACTTCTAGAATGTTACCAAATCCTTCATTCATAAACTTCACTCCATAGTTATTATTATATGTAAGCTTTTCTTAGTTTTAGTGGTGTTTTTAAATCTTATAATACTTTTTATACCAATCTACAAACTTCTTAAGTCCATCTTCTATACTTGTACCTGGTTTAAAGTTAATATCTCTTTCAAGATCTGAAACATCTGCGTAGGTTCTAAGTACATCTCCTGGTTGCATATCCATATAGACTTTCTCAGCTTCTTTTCCTAGTGCTGATTCCAAAGCATTTATAAATCTCATGAGTTGTACAGGATTATTATTACCTATATTATAGATCTTGTAAGGTGCAAAGCTTGTACTTAAATCGTCTTTGCTTTCGTCCCATTCTTTATTAGAAATAGGTGCTTTATCGATTAACTTCACAATTCCCTCTACTATATCATCAATATATGTGAAATCTCTCTCCATCTTTCCATGATTAAAGACTTTAATAGGACTTCCAGATAAGATGTCTTTTGTGAATGAGAAGTAAGCCATATCCGGGCGCCCCCAAGGACCATATACTGTAAAAAACCTTAGACCTGTAGTTGGTATCTTATAAAGATGACTATATGTATGTGCCATTAATTCATTGGATTTCTTAGTTGCAGCATAAAGTGAAACCGGATGGTCTACATTATGATTAGTAGAGAATGGTGCTACTTTGTTCCCTCCGTATACAGAGCTTGAAGAAGCATAAAGAAGATGGTTCACTGGGAAGTTTCTACATGCTTCAAGTATATTCATAAATCCAATAAGATTAGAATCTACATAAGCATAAGGGTTTTCAATAGAATATCTAACGCCAGCTTGAGCTGCTAGATTAATGACATAAGTCGGTTTATACTCCTCGAATATATTATCTACTTTGGTTTTGTCTTTAAGGTCCACCTTGTGGAAGTTAAAATTTTTATATTGTTTAAGTATAGATAGACGATCTTCCTTTAGATTAGGATCGTAATATTCATTTAAATTATCTATCCCAATTACTGGATAGGATTGATCTAGTAGTTGTCTTGATAGGTGAAAGCCAATGAAACCAGCAGCACCTGTTATTAGTATTTTCATTTTTATCTCACCTTTGTTTTATTTTTAAATCTTTCTTGATTTGTGTTGATGATATTTCTGGTGTTCTTGGAAGATATTTCACTTGGCAATATTCCTTTAAGAAATCAAATTTACCCTTCCAGTCATCACCCATAACAAATGTATCAATATGATACATTTGTATATCTGATACTTTTTGTTCCCATGACTCTTCTGGTATGACGAGGTCAACATATCTAATAGCTTCTAATAATTGTTTTCTTTTTTCATAAGTAAAGTAACATTTCTTTTGTTTTTCATTCCAATTAAACTCATCTGATGATAATACCACAACCAAATAATCCCCTAGTTCCTTTGCTCTCTTTAACAGATTGATATGTCCATAGTGTAATAGGTCAAAGGTCCCATAAGTAATAACTCTTTTCATTAATTTTTCCTCCCGGTTAACTGCTCTAAAATATATTCAGCAACTCTTGTTGATGCCATTCCACTTTCATAAATGCAATAGAATTCTTGTATTCTTTTATTTCTAGTAACAGTATCTTCTTTAAAGATCGACTCTATAATATCATATAATTCCTTTTGATTGTAGGCTATTAAGAATCCTATATCTTTAAAATCATAATAAAATGTTCTATCGTACTTAATATATTCATTATAATCACTTTGATATAAAATAGTTGGCTTTTTGGTAAGAATAAAATCCGTTGCAGAGGATGAATAGTCTGTAATTAATAAATCTGTTATTTGTAATAAGTCTACCATATCCTCATAGTTTGTTACATCAATAATGTCATCACTCTTAGGTATACCTTTTAGTCCAGAAACAGCGCTATGAGCCCTAGTTAAACATATCCACTTCTTTTTTGTTACCATATTTAGTTTATTTATTATTCCTGTTAAATCGACTCCTTTAATTTCCTGACTCCCTTTTCCTTTAGAAGCTTGGCGTCTCAAAGTTGGAGCGAACAACAGGATGTTTTCATCTTTATGAATATTTAACATTGTTTTTATATTATTAATTCTACTTTCATCATTATTAATTAATATATCATTACGGGGAGATCCTACCTTTAAAAACTTTCCATCATATTTAAATGCACTCTTATACATTTTCTCGGCAAATTTGGATCCAGTAACTATTGTATTGCATATCTCATTTTCTATAAGTCTATAATCCTTTGATGCAAATGTAGAATCATAAAGTATTTTTTTAAAAGCTCTATCTCCATGCCAAGTTTGAATATATATTTGGTCCTTACTCTTATATGTATATAAGGGCTTATTAAAGTTATCAACCCAAACCTTTGATGTGGCTAAAGCTTTCAAGGCTTCAGGTGTATTTGCCTTTATACAAGTTATATAATCTGGAATGTATTTCTTTTTCATTATAGGATCTTTAAATAACCAAACGATACTAATATCAGGGTCAACTTTATGTAGCTTTTCCGATATTGCCTTTGGATTATCTGAATATGACTTCCCTCTAAAACTTATAAAAACAACTCGTCTATCATTAACACCATAAACTTTATTACAAAATATCATATATATTCGTTTTATGAATCCAGCAATATTCTTAGCGAAATACTTAATAATTGGTATCGTTTTTACTTTTTTAAATGTATTCATGGCTTCACCTCATTTTTTACTTATTTTTCTTTCTCTTTAGCATATTTTTGATATGACCAGATTCTATCGCTTTATTAATTATTTGTTTGTTACTAACATAAATGAACAATACATAAACAATTAAAATAACCATTTTATAAGCAAGATTAATTGGGCTAAATACTGTTTCATATTTTGTATAGCTGAAATATAGACCCACTATCATAAATAGAAGGCTGGGAATTATTATGCTCAACATCTTTATAATTCTGTAGCCTACATCATCATATAACTTACTCAAGTATACTACTATAATAATTATTATTAATTTGGCTAGCACAAATGCTATAGCAGATCCATACATACCAAAATAAGGGACTAATATATATGCTAATATAATATCAGCAATACTTCCTGCTATAGTGGCAATAAATAATTTTCTTGCAGCTTGCTTGTAAAACAATACAATATTTACATAGAAGTAATACATGGATTTTATTGAGAACCCAACTACAAGTATAGGAATAATCTTCCAAGATAACATATAGTTATCGTTAGTCATCAAGATAACAACTTCTTGTGAGAATAAACCAATCCCCATATATATTAGAGAGTAAAAAACAAGTAATATATTAGATAGATTAACTGCCTCTTTTTTGCTTTGTGCGTCATTTTTATTCATCATTTCATAAAACCATGGTTGAAATGCCTTATTTACAGCAATTTGTATAATATCTATCATATGACCAAATTGCATTGCAATACTATAGAGTCCAACTTCCGCCAGAGATCCACTAGTGTTAATAAAAATACGGGAAGCTAAGCTAGCAATGCGTGTAGATAAATTATGTGGCATTAGAGGAATTGAATATCTAAGAGTTTCTTTTAAAATGGATATATCTATAGTCCACTCTATTAAATCATTCTTCTTAAGGTCCACAATCATATATAATAAATAACCAATATTCACAACTAATTGTGCTGATAAAAAGCCAACTGCTCCAAGCTTAAAAATACCGATGAATACGATTTTTAATACTGCAGTAACTATAAATACTATAATGTTTAATTTAGTTAACTTTTTTCCTTGTTGCATTCCTTGTAGTATGCTTTGATGCATGGTGTGAAGTGAAATGAATATCAAACTTAAAAATGCGATAAATACTATAGGATAATAAGCAATTCCTTCAAAGAATATTTTTATTACGATATTTCTAAATATGAACCCTAAAATTAAAGAAATTAATCCAGATATGCCTGTAAATGATATAATTGTACCATATAGTCTTTTAAGCTTATTTGGGTTTTCCTTAAAATCTGTATAGAATCTCATTGCTGCAGAATATAAGGAAAATGCCACAATGAAAGAAGCAACATTAATAAATCCTGTTACAAGATTAGTCACTCCATACTCATCTGGAGTTAAAAATAGAGTATAAAAAGGTAACAAAAGGAAACCCATCGCTTTTACTAATAATGAGCTAAATATATAAAAAAAAGAATTTTCTATGACTTTCTTTTTAGACGACATTTATAAATCATTTCTCCTTGCTTTAATTCCCTTGAGTAGCAATTCTCTATGAGCTTCACATTCTATATAATTTTGAATTGCTAATAGGTTTTCTTTATTACTCTTTTTTCTGAGTAAAAATCCACCAAATAATTTTCGATCTATCCTTGATTTCCATTTCCCGAATCCAAATAACTTTCTCAAATAATTATCTATACTCTTTCTAGCAAACTCATTATATTTTTTCTCAATAAATCCTTCTTCTAAGATTTCTTCAGATCTTTTGAAGAAGTTCATAAGTATATCTCTTTTTTCTTCTACATTTGCCAATCGAATTCCCTTTCCTGTAGTTACAATTGGTATAAAATCAACTTTCATGCTATCTTGAATATTCACATCAATAAGGATACTGTTATTCCAATATTCATTATCATGTTTATTAAATATAAAATTTCCTTGACCATAAATAATTGTAGAATTATTATAATTTTCATAGGCACCTATACAATGACTATGTTGGCATACAACCAAATCTGCGCCTTTTTCCACTATTTTTCGAGATACCTTCTGAAGATAAGGAGATGGATATCTATAATGTTCTTTACCTCCATGATACAATACAAATACATAGTCACATTCTTTCTTTAGTTTCTGTATATGGTCTAAACTCTCCAATGGATCAAACAAGTTTGCCCCTGGTGTTTCCTTAGTTGCAATGCTAAATTCATGCTCTGCGCAAGAATAAATTCCTATTTTTAATCCTTTATTTTCAATGATATATGGCTTACTTGCATCATATATGTTTTTCCCTGCTCCTATAAATTCAATATTATTATCTCTTAATGCTTTGATTGTGGAATCAAGACCCTTAACTCCTTGATCGAGTATATGGTTATTTGCAAGTACTATTAGATTTGGAGCTAATTTCTTTATCCCATTAATTGTATTCATAGATGCTTTTAGATTTGGACCCTTTTTCTCTATAGGTTCTGCTTCGTCTGATATAGGCGTTTCCAAATTACATATCTTAAATTCTGTGTTTTCCCATATAGAAAATAAATCATTACCCATTAAACTTATTAAATCCCCATCAATGAATAATTCTTTATTCTTTTCTGTTGGTACTAAATCACCAGCAATTAATATTTTCATAAGCCTACCTCTTTATTTTTGAAATTTAGATAAGTCTATCCAGCTGCCTAGAAGATAATCATGTTTTTCATTAGCAAAGTCCATAAAACCACTGACTGGAAAGAAAGTTATTTCACCAAAGTATATTCCTTTTTCAGTTTCATATAAATCTATTCTTATAAAAGGAAAGTCTTTACTTAGTACTTTACTTATTTCAATCATTTCCCTTAGATTTTTTGGTTTTGAAGGTGAAGGCGAACCTTTTTTCAGTTTCTTTCTGGGAATCTCAATCTCATTCCACTCTAAATCAAAATGATTGAGAAAATATCTCCCATTTCCCCTTCCACTCATCACCTGGATAAGTTTTGGTTCTCCATTAAAGCACATAAACTTATAATCTTTTAGTTCAATTCCAGATTCATCCACCATGTATTTTTCACAAATAATTCTTGGTTTAACATTTTTATAAACCCATTCCCTACCATAATAATAATAATTCCTTTTTAAGGACTTATTAATCTTCTTTCTAGCTGCTTCAATTTTTAGTTTGCTTTTATCATTACATATCACAAGCCCTCCAGAATCATGGGTGCATTTTAAAACAAATTGATCTGGCAGTTTAGAAAATTCAATTTCCTCAAATCTATCCCAAATTCCAATGAGCGGAATAAGGTATTCCTCCCCTATAGTTTTGGCTATATATTTTCTAACCTCATATTTATCAACTAAATCTGTATATACTGAATTTCTGTCATATAATTTTAACCATTGAAGTTTTTCATTGAAGGTTTGAGGGTTTTCTAAATTTAATTTTTTATTCATTTTATCTTTATACTGAATCTTTAATAATGTTTCATCTGAAAGCCAATTTAATAATCCTCTATTTGCTAAAACAGAAATAATTCTTTTAGGATTTTTAATTAAGTTTATCACTTTACTCATTTTCTAATTCCTCCTGCTTGGCTATGGAAATAGCTGAGAAGCTTAGGCAAATTAGTAGCTGTGCATGAATTCCATAATAACTTACAAGCCCTGTTTCTGATATTAGTAATGTAATTATTGTTACAAAAGCAAATATTGAATATAAATCTTTCTTTCTAAATGTATTTTTTATTATAGCTATATACATAGAATAATATATCCCAAATCCAATAATACCGGTATTAACTAAAAGTTCAATGAAATTATTATGAGAGTATATATATCTTCCTGTTGTATCTCCGAATAATTTAATAAAGTTATTTGCACCGTAACCCAATATAGGCTTTTCTTTAAGCCATAAAAATCCAAGTTTAATCAATCTCATTCTTTCTCTTGTGCTTCCATCTGATTGTCCTTCCCCTGTGAAATAGGACAATAAACTCTCAATTCTTGCTCCAATTATACTGTGGAAAATTGGAACATTCATAACGAGATAAAGTAGAATAATTCCACTAAACAATATTATTAAGCCAGCTTTTATCTTATTTTCACTGTTCATGTAAAGGAAAAATAATGGTGCAAATATGAGTATTAACAAAGCTTTCCTAGACCCAGTGAATAGTATAATGGCACCTAAAAATATAAATATACATAGATACAACCATCTTTTTTTAGCATTTTGCTGATGTATATATAAAAAAAACAAAACAAAAGTTGAAAAAGCCATTGTTAGTCCAATAGTATTAGCATTCCAGCCTTGCCCTAGGCTACCTACTCCAATTCTTACATTCCCAAGTGTCGTTAAATCAATTTTCCAAAGGATGTATAAAGAATTTATAATACTTGCCATAACAAACATTTTCATAACCATAAAAAAATTGTTTTTTTCAGTAGATATTGCTGATATAAACCAAAGAGCTACACTTCTTACTATCAATTTTTTTATTACTTCAATTGAGTATCCAATATTTATAGCCCATAGCATTGACAGTATATTAAAGCAAATGAATATTATACTCCACAACATATATTTTTTTGTTATAGTGTTGAAAGTGAATTTATTAGTTCGAATGTGCAAAGCAAAAAATATCATTAAAATTCCAAAAGAGCTCCACCATAAAAGTCCTGAATTTTTTAAATCTGCATTAAATAAAACGATAAAGTATAGTAATATGGAAAGATTTCTTAAGAAATCTATTTTTTGTTCATTCCACATTTTAATAATATTGGCTATCATATAATTGCCCAGCTCCTTATATTTTACAGTATTGCATCCATTTCTACATATATTTCTATTAATTTTCTTCTATATCTCAAATTTAGATTTATCAGGGAAGATTTTATTGAAGCTTTGGTTTATTTTTTCCTTGGTTTTTTCAAAATCATTTATCAAATCACTATCATTTAGACATATTAATTTATAATTTTGTTTTTCTATAGCTGTAACAGCGGATTCTAAATTTTTTCCCAGATTAAAATTCTTTCCCATTGCTTTGCCAGGTTTGAAATTACCTGAAGCAAGTTGCCAAAATTTAAATATATATTGTGTTAAATCTGATTTATTTCGAAATTTATTACTACTAGTAAAGATTAGTCGATCGGATTCTTTTTCCCAAACTTCGATAAAAGTTGATTTAAGAAATGCATTTGGTAAATGAGAGACATGAAAACCCGTAAAGTAATTCCAAGGAGATAATAATAATGTTTTTATTAGATACTTACCATAAATAGGATTATACCACTTGCTAAAGTTTTTTCTAATTGACTTTTTCTTATCGAAATATTTATTAATTATATATATTGAATTTTGAGCAGCACTTCCATGAATTTCATCAGCTTTAATTGCAATATCTATGGCAGCAATGTCTCTTGGATAACCCTCTAAGAAAAAATCAGTACTTTTAACTGGCTTTACTATAAACATATCATCATTAAAATAAACAAATTGTTCGGATAACTCCTCTATTCTGTGTAGATTAACCTCAATAGGTCTTGCACTATAAGTAGGAAGATATTCCTTAGGTATATAGTCTTCATGCTTTACAATGTTTAGTTTGGGATGATTTGTATTGAGCCATGAAGGGAGATGACCCCATGTAATAAAATGAATTTTGTTCACCCAAGGTGCATGCTTTTCTACTCCTCTAAACCAGTATTGTAGGTTATCAAAATCCCTATATCTAATATCACGATTATCAGTCATTATATCTGGTGAGAATTCTGCTTTTTCTTTTTGCCATTCTTCATCCTTAGAATCTACCCAACATATCACAAAATCTATTTTATTATCCATCTTATCCATCCCTTTTATAAACTAAATATCTAGATATCTTACATTTTCCTTCTTAATAAAGCTTTCAATTGTTTTTATAATTTCTATTGATTCTTTAGTGGTCAATTTATAGCTTTCAAATCTATTATTATTAATCATTGATATAAATTCTGATAGTTCATATCTTAGACCATCCCCATCAAATTTATAATAGTACTTTTTATTCCTGCTAAAGTCTTCAAATCTTACTTCGAAGTATTCAGTTTTCCACCATGGTGAGGGCACATACACATAGCCCTTGGTCCCGGAAATTATTAAATCTCCTTCTGATTTAACACCTAATCCAACCTTTGCAGTACCTATTGAACCTTTGTATATCAAATTAAATTTATTAAATAGATCGATGTCATTTTCCTTATCCATAAATGAATAAAAGTTTATATCTTCAACATTACTTCCCAATAATTTTATTATTGCCAGTAGTGGATAGGTCCCAAGCTCAGTAAGACTTCCCCCAGCTTGTTTACTATCAAGTTCCCTTATATCTCCACTAACTAATTTTGTAAAGGTTGCATCTACATTTATGACATTCCCTATAAGACCACTCTTTGCTATACTGACTAATCTTATAAATCCTGGAGAAAAGGCTGTCTTTATAGCTTCAAGGAGTACGCACTCATTTTTATTTGCCAGTTCATATAGTTCTTCGGCCTCTTTTACCGATAGAACCATAGGTTTCTCACATAGTACATGTTTTCCATTTTCAAGAGCAGCTTTTATATATTCATAATGGGTAAGATGTGGTGTGGCAATATATACCGAATCTACTTTCTCTAAAAAGTCTATATAATTGGTTTCATAAAATGCTAATTCATGTTTTTGGGTGAACTCCTTTAATGAATCTATATTCCTTCCAAATACTCCCTCTATACTCACTCCACTAACATATCTTGCTTCGGGAATAAATCTATTGGCTATTCTACCATAGCCTACTATTCCCATTTTTATAATCCCACTATTTTTAATTCTTAATTGTGTACTGGAAATCCCTTTCGTTCTTTCTAAATATACTAGTTTACAGTATTCCTTAAGATAATCAAATTTACCTAGCCAATCTGAGCCTATGGCAAAAATATCTACATCATATTTTAAGATGTCATTAATCTTTTGACCTTCATATTCTTCGATTATGATTTTATCTGCCAGTCCACTTGAACGGACATTTTCAATACGTTCCATGAGGTTTTGTTGAACATTTAATTTGCCTCTGCTTTCATCATAGTTTTCAGTAGTTACTCCTACGATTAAATAGTCTCCGAGTTTTTTTGCCCTTTCTAATAATCTATAATGACCCTCATGAAATAGATCATAGGTTCCGTATGTTATTACTTTTTTCATAAACTTATCCCTCTTAACTATTTATTTTCTACACAATAATATATACCTTTGTATTTTTTATATCCTTCATTTAGATTAATATAAAGTGTATCATGCTTTGGTACTTGATTTTCCTTAGGTGGTATCTTCATATAATCCCCAAATGCCATTTTTAGATATCCGTCATAGCCTATGGGAACAGGCATTTGATACCCTTCAAATTCCTTATATATAGCTCCTTGGAAATATTCCTTTAAATATTTAAGTCTAATAAAGCGAAATGCAGATACTAAGTCTGTAACATATTTTGTATTACTATCTATTGGGTACTTTGTCATCTGTTTTTCTGCGTGTTTCCATATCTTATATCTTGTTTCTTTTTTCTTAACTATCCTAAGGATCATTGAACTTATCAATCCTATATATTTAAAGTGAGTAGATGTGGTAGCTTCTCTATTAAATAAATGGAAGACAAATGCCCATCCTATTTGTATAAACCTTTTAATCTTTGATTCAGGACAGCCATCAATTGGGATTATATCTATGCGGACTCCATGATTTATATCTAAATGGGCTTGATAATCTCTAATGAAGGTAGTGTTGTTATCCCTAATAGTGGACATAGGATGCTTATAATTTACATCTTTATTGGTTCTACAATAGGAATATCTCTCGATATCTGCATGATTGTTCCATAGATCTCCTAGCCTCTCATAATCATCCCTGGGCATAAAGACATCTATATCATCATCCCAGGGTATAAACCCCTTATGCCGAATTGCACCTATACATGTTCCTCCGCATAGAAAAAACTGTAGTTCATGTTTTTCACAAAGGTCCTTAAAATATAGAAATATCTCTAATGATTTTAATTGTAAATCTCTAAGTCTTATTTCCTTATTTTCTCCTAGATATATGTCATTACTCTCCATCTTTTATTGCATCCTTTCCATCGGTACAATAATAAATGCCCTTATACTTTTTATAACCTTCATTTAAATTTATATATATTGTATCATGTTTAGGAACACGGTCTTCCTCTGGTGGATATTCCATATAATTCCCAAATCCCATTGTTAAATATTTATCATAACCCTTAGGGACTGGCATTTGGTGTCCTTCGAATTCTTTATATACTGCTCCCATAAATATTTCTTTAGGATACTTTAAATTTAAAAATGTTAAGCCTGAAAGAAGCTGAGTAATATATTCACAATCCTTAATATTGTACTTGATTATTTGCTTTTCAGCGTATGACCAAAGCTTATATCTTAGTTTTTCAGAAGGAATTATTGACATTATCAATCCTGATATCCATCTTACAGCTTTCCCTTGATTATCCGGTAGCCTTTGTGCATTAAATAGAGAGAATATCATGGCAAATATCACTTGACTTATTCTTTTTAGCTTTGAAGCAGGATAGCCATCCAGTGGAAGTATATCAATCCCAACTCCATGAACTATATCTTCATCTTTACTATGTCTATTGATAAATGTTGTATGATTATCCTTAATAGATGCAGCAATATGGTGATAATTCTTCTCTTGGGTGGTTCTGCAATAGGAGTATTTTTCGGTATCTGCATATCTATTCCATAATTCTTCTAGCTTTTCATAATCATCCCTTAACATAAAGACATCTATATCATCGTCCCAGGGTATAAACCCTTTATGGCGAATCGCACCTATGCATGTCCCACCACATAAGAAGAATTGTAGATCATGTTTTTCACAAAAGTCCTTAAAATATAGGAGAATTTCTAGTGATTTTTTTTGCAACAGTTTTAAATCCTCTTTTTTTATTGTCTTCATGTCATGAATTTCACTCATAATTGTAATTCCTTTCCTGCCTAACACACTCTATATTAAATTCCATTTTTAAATACAGTTTTTCTTTCATTGCTGGTAGCTCCAACTTCAGAGAAGACTATTTTATCTTGCTCCTTTATTAATTGTTGTAGGGTTTTATCATTTTCCAATCCCTTTGAGCTGGATTTTGTAAACATTGTTTTAATAGTTTTTAGTATTAGCACTATATCCAGTGGGAATGAGTAATTTCTTATATACATTAAGTCATATCTTAATTTATCCTCATGGGATGTGGTGTACTTTCCATAGACCTGTGCTAAGCCTGTGATACCTGCCTTAACATTAGTTCTATATCCAAAATCATTATTTTCTTTAATAAATTGATTTGCAAAAAAATCTCTTTCAGGGCGTGGACCTACTATACTCATATCACCCTTTAGTACATTAAATAATTGTGGTAGTTCATCTAATCTTGTCATTCTTAAAAAGCTTCCTACCTTAGTAATTCTTGAGTCGTTTCCTGTAGCAAGTACAGGTCCGGTTTCCTTTTCTGCATTATTAACCATTGTCCTAAACTTATACAGATTAAAGGGACGGTTATTTATTGTCAGTCTTTCTTGTTTAAATAGTATGGGTCCTTTAGATGATAGTTTAACCAATATTGCAGATATCATCATAAAGGGTAAGGATGGAATAATTAGTATACTTGATACTATAATATCAAATGCTCTTTTTATAAACTTATCTTCTACAGATAATTGTAATTGCTCTATCTCTAGTCCAGGCATATCATCAAAATTCGTTAGCTGAGATTTTACTAGCATTATTTCATAAAGCTCCGGTATAATATATACCTTTTTATTTTTATTCAATGATAGGGTAACTAGTTTACTTTTCTTATATTTTTCTAGTTTAGGACACACTACCAAAACATCTACTTCATCTATGATTTCACTAATTTTTTCAAAATCATAGTCGTTCACCATATATTTAATATGCCAGGATTCCTTATGGTCAATCAATAGTTTTTTTGCAATTATTTCGCTTTCCTTTTTATCTCCAATAATCATAACTTGATAAATACCAACAATTTTTCTAGTAAGCTTTATCAAGATTGCTTTCCAAATCATTAATAATAAAAATTGTAATACAAAGGATATAATAAATACACTTCGCGGAAAGGCAAATCCTCTAAAGATAAAGGTTAGTACCACTGTTGTTATTTGTAACAAAATTAATGATAGGAATATTGAAATTCCCATATCGGAAATTCTCTTTTTTATTACCTCAGATAGGTCATAAATATTTATATATATAAATGAAAATAGTATTATGAAAGGAATTAGATTAATATATGGCTCAAAGTTCCTAGCTGGGGGTTCAAACCCGTATCTAAACATAAACGCTCCATAGAAGCCAAGCATTATTAATCCTATATCCATAATAGCTATTACCCATTTATTTAATTTTTTAAATTTGAGTATATTTTTCATAGGATTTCATCCCTTTCTAATGTCAGTAATTTTTATAATGTCATTCCTTATTATATCATCTAAGCTGCTATATATAAAATTCCATAATAATCACATAAGTTCAGATGTAATGTCATAATGGTTTCCACTATTCCTATCTGAACTTATTGTCTATTTTATTAAATTCTATTCCTACCTCACTGGTGTCAACCTGAGGAGCTTGCAACGAAGGATCTTGGGTCAAGATGCTTCATTACATTCAGCATGACACTACATAATAGATGCCAGAGGCTGGATGCGAGACGCGAGATCCATGACACACTTGCTATGCTTCTTCATTTTTTGGGGGTGTTTCTGGATCACCTGTCCCAGGCTCAGGATCTACTGGTTCTTCTGAGTCATCTTCTCCTGGATCTTCTGGATCTTCTGGATCTTGAACTGGTGGATCAACTGGTGGTTCAACTTGTTCTTTATTCTTTACTATTACGGTTCTAGCCACAGTCTTTGCTGCATTACCTGATTTATCTGATACACTATAGGTAATAGTATACTCTCCAGGTTGACTTGTATTTATCTTACCTGGCGAGATAGAGGTAACTATTCTATCGCTGATATCTCCATCTACATCATCAGTCGCTTTAGCCCCTGGATCTTTAAAAGCATCCCCTACATTAAGAGTTATAGTTTTTTCTCCAATCAAACTTATCACTGGTGGAGTTTTATCCGGTGGTGCCTTTACTGTTACATTTATTTGCTTTGATATGCCTCCTACCCTTAGGGTAATTGTTGCGTTACCAGGAGAAATAGCCGTTACTATACCATTATCATTTACAGTAGCAATATCACTATTTGAGGATTCATAATTCAGATCCCCGGGATCGAACATTTTGTGATATCCAAGATTTGTAGTACCTTCTGTGCTTATCTCTGCCTTTTCACCTATATCCAAAATATCCTTAGAGATTTTCACATCAAGTGTTACAAGCTTATCCTCAGTAGGATCCTGTTCATCTGCCACTATGGTTATTCCATATATATCTTCAATAAGCTTTACCCTTTCATCTTGGTCAATGATCCAATAGGAAAGCTCGTTTAAATTCCCAAAATCCCCCGGCATAGTATGGGTATTAATATTCTCTTTATCCATATTCTTACCAAACAATGCTAAAGCAGCTATTTGGTTTAGATTAAGATTTGTTATTAGATTCTTTTGTACACTCTGATATATCTTAGGTAGGGATGAAAACATATTTGACTTCTTTAATGAATCAAATGTAGCCATTAAAATCTTCTGTTGATTTTCTACCCTATCTATATCCCCTCTGGGGAAATGCCTATAGCGTGCATAGTATAGTAAATCATGCCCATCTAATCTTTGAAAGCCTTTATCTACTATGATTTTACTTCTATCTCTACCATGTCTCCTATATAAATCTATAGGGACTTCCATTTCTACTCCACCAATGGCATCTACTACTTCTACTACAACATCCATATCTACTGCCACATAGTAGTGAAGAGGGATGTCACCTAATAGCTCGCTAGCAGTATCCATAAGATATTTAAAACCATCTTCTTCCTTATCTTCCCCATCTCCATATCTATATCCATAACCAAAGGCTGAGTTAAACTTGTCCTTACCTCCACCTCTATGGGCTATAGGAACAAAGCTATCCCTAGGAATAGATATCATATCTACAGTTTGTTCTTCTAGATTTATAGTAACTACAATATTAGTATCCGTTCTAAATAATTCGCTGGTTTTACTTCTTTTCTCATCCTTATCAAAGCCTACTAACATTATATTTATAATGTTTTTATCGAACTGGGCATTAATATCTATTTCATCCTCATTATCTATTGGAGAAAAAAGATCCTGAGGATTTTTTAATTGATTGTAATAATGTGCTCCATAGGCTACCCCTGAGAGTACTAATACAGATACTACTATAATTATGGTATAAAACCTCTTCTTATTTTTAATTCTAGTTTTCTTCTTTGTTCTACGCTCCATAAAGTATCACTTCTTTCTATGGAAAATTATCACACTTTAATAATAAACGAACCTTTACCTATTATGAGGCATTTGTATATCTAAAACAAGAGGAAATTGTAAATTTTTATTGACAATATAATGAATTTTTCTTAATTTTTCCTTAAGATAAAGGCGACTTTTGTAATTAAGTCGCCCTATTTGCTGAATGGTAGTTGGAAGTTGCTAGTTGATAGTAGATAGTTATCGGTAACCTTAGTTACTAGGGAACAGTTGTAAGGGAACAGTAAAGGCTAAAAGCTTTTAGAGATTAAGGCGTTGGGTTTTTCTGTTCCCTGTTCCCTATTCCCTATCATCATTTTTCTTTACTTATTGCTACCTCTGATAAAATATCCTTAAATGTCTTATCGTTTACTAATTCCTTTAGATAATTTATAAAATCCTCTTTTAGGTCGTCTCTTTTTAGTGCGAATTCAATGGTAGCTGATAAAAAGCCAAGTTTATCGCCTACATCATATCTCTTTCCTTTAAAGGTATAGGCATACATTGCTTCTACCTTTGCTAATTCCTTTAGGGCATCGGTTAGTTGTATTTCTCCCCCGGCACCTGGTTTTGTGTTTTCTAATATTTCAAATACTCTAGGGGTTATTATATATCTTCCTAAAATGGCTACATTAGAGGGAGCAACATCTAATGCTGGTTTTTCTACTAATCCCTTTACCTTATAAATACCATCTTCTATATGTTTTCCTTCCACAATTCCGTATTTTGATACATCTTCATCTGCTACTTCTTGTACTCCTAAAATAGTTGTATTATATTCATTATATACTTGAATTAATTGTTTTAGACATGGTGTTTGGGCCTCTACTATATCGTCTCCAAGCATAACTGCAAAGGGTTCATTTCCTACAAAGGATTTTGCCTGTAAAATCGCATGTCCCAACCCTTTTGCCTCTTTTTGACGAATATAGTGAATATCCACCATATTAGAGATATCTTCTACTAACTCCAATAATTCTGATTTTCCCTTTTCCTTTAATACCATTTCTAATTCTACATTTTTATCGAAATGATCTTCTATGGATCGTTTATTTCTTCCTGTTATTATCAATATTTCTTCAATTCCTGAAGCAATAGCTTCTTCTATTATATATTGTATGGTTGGTTTATCTACTATAGGTAGCATTTCCTTTGGTTGTGCCTTTGTAGCTGGTAAAAATCTTGTTCCTAACCCTGCTGCTGGGATGATGGCTTTGCGGACTTTCATATTGGTACCTCCTGTATTCTTAATAGTATTGGGAACAGATAATAGGGAACAGGGAACAGTTAAATCAGTATAAACAGTAAAATCATGGAACAGGGAACAGAAAAACATAAACCCTGTAAAACCAGTAAAGTCTACTAATTGCATTTCTTTTTTATACTATTTATAAGTCCGTTTAACATTTTCCCTATTTCTATACTCTTATTATTTGTTACTTTGAATTGCTCATCAGTTAAATAACCTAGATCTTTGGAGAGTATGAGAAAATATCTTGTTTCTTCTAATGATCCTCTAGCTATAAATAAGAATCTCAAGTAATCTTTAAAAGATCCTCTTGCATTACCTTCTACTATATTTGCGCAAACTGAACTTACTGCTCTACACAATTGATTTGTTATTCTATAATTTTCTCTAGTTGGGAATTTATCAGTTAGCTTGTATACATCTAATGTCAGCTCATGTGCTTTTTGCCAAACATCTAACTTCTCAAATGGACTATATCCCATAAATATCCTCCTAGGTTTTCCTGGTTTTACTGTTCCCTGATTTTACTATTCCCTATCCACTATCGCAAACATCAGCTCGCCTTTAGCTGCTACTTGGTCGTCTACGGTGGCTAGGGCTGTGGCTTTGCCTATTCCTCTTCTCATGGTTATTAGTTCTACTTCCATTTTTAGTACATCTCCTGGTTTTACTTGCTTTTTAAATCTCATTTTATCTATACCTGTAAATACGGCTAGCTTTCCTTTGAATTCTTCCTGGGTCAATACACAGGTAGCCCCTACCTGTGCCATGGCTTCTACTATTAGTACTCCTGGCATTATTGGGTTACCGGGAAAATGGCCTTGGAAGAAGGGTTCGTTTATGGTTACATTTTTAATGCCCACTGCTCTTTTCCCCTCTTCTATCTCAATTATCTTATCCACCAATAGAAAGGGATAGCGATGGGGGATTATTTTTTGTATTTCGTTATTGTTTAGCATATAATTAACCTCATTTCTACTTTATCTTTATTTAACGGGGTCTATAACGGGGACACATCTCTGGTGAAGCATCAAGAAATGTCCCCTTTAACATTCTTTTTCTTTACTGGATATTATAACTTAATTTTGATTGAAATGCCAGTTTTGGAGTTCTGAATAAAATGGTAGAAGGTAGATTGTAGTAAATAAAATGGGGACACATCTCTGATGAATCGTCGAGAAATGTCCCCTTATTATGTGAGGGAAATACTAGTTTTGGGGTTCTTTATAAAATAGATTGTAGCAAATAAAATGGGGACACATCTCTGATGAATCGTCGAGAAATGTCCCCATTTTATCTATGATAAATGCCCCTCATTATAAATTCTTTTTAAGAATATATACTGTTTTTATTATCACTGGTTATGTTTTGAAGTAGGTCTAGGTTTTCTAATGCTTTTCCTGTTCCATAGACCACACAGGATATGGCATCATCTGCTATATGTACTGGTACTCCTGTTCTTTTTTCCATTAGCTTATCTAATCCGTATAGTAATGCTCCTCCACCTGTCATATAAATACCCTTATCACTGATATCTGCAGCTAGCTCTGGTGGTGTTTGCTCTAATACTGCTCGTACTGCTTCTATAATGGTTGAGATTGTTTCGCTAAGGGCTTCTCTCATCTCAACAGAGGTTACTGTAATGGTTTTGGGTAATCCTGATAGTAGGTCTCTACCTCTGATGTCCATGGATACTGCTTCATCTCTTGGGAAGGCTGTTCCTACATTAATCTTAAGATCCTCTGCGGTACGGTCGCCTATTAATAAATTGTGCGCTTTCCTCATATGTCTAATAATGGCTTCGTCAAATTTATCTCCTGCAAATTTTATTGAAGAATTTACTACTATTCCTCCTAGGGATAATACGGCAATATCCGTAGTTCCTCCTCCGATATCTACAACCATATTACCAGAGGGTTGGGTGATATCCATGCCTGCTCCTATGGCTGCGGCTACTGGTTCTTCTATGATAAAGGGTTTGCTTGCTCCTGCTTGTAATACTGCTTCTTCTACTGCTCTTTTTTCTACCTCTGTTACTCCACTAGGTACACCAACCATAACCCTTGGTCGGAAAATCTTCTTTCCACAGGTTTTTTTAATAAAATATTTTAGCATTCTTTGGGTGATGCTAAAATCTGATATTACTCCGTCCCGCAAGGGTCTTATGGCTACAATATTTCCAGGTGTTCTTCCTAGCATCCTGCGGGCTTCTTCTCCCACTGCTAATATCTTATTTGTGTTTGTATCTATGGCTACCACTGAAGGTTCTTGTAATACTACTCCCTTATTCTTTATGTATACAAGCACACTAGCCGTACCTAAATCGATTCCGATATCTGTTTTTAAACTAAACATTGCAAACCCACAACCCCTTTTTCTTTTTATTATATTGTATAATTCACATTATTCAAAATTTATTTGTCTTACCCTTGATTTTCCTATAAAAGTAAAAATATTTCAAGTATTTTTTTATATTTTCCTTTATTATATGAAAAAAATGTCGATTATAGCAACTTTTTTATTGGGAATCAAAAATTCAGTAGCATTAACTGCCTACTGAATCTCTTTTTTTGTTATATACTAGCCTCTTTACCCTTATATTTCATTTTTGTGGCTAAGCCACCCCGTAAGTGCCTTTCTGCTTTATTTTTATCTAATACATTTTTCACATCCTTAGCAATTTGTGGGTTTATCTTTGGAAGCCTCTCGGTGACATCCTTATGTACTGTAGATTTACTTACTCCAAATACTTTTGCGGTTTCTCGTACCGTTGTATTGGTTTCAATAATATAATTGGCAATTTCCACTGCTCGCTCTTCTATATAGCCCTTCACATCGAGCAACCTCCTTCACTGAAAGCCTTTTTTTAATTATTATGCATGAGGTTGCGGTAATATGTTAGGAAGTTAATAGATACTGGTTTCTAGTTGATAGTATTTGAGGATTTCCTATTTGTGAAGGGAATGGTGCTCCAAGGCGATTCCTATTAGTTTATCTGTATAATCCGCCATAAATAACGGAATATTTAATAGATCATCATCGAGGCGCAGATTATTTAATGAAAATCTTATACGGAGTTTTACCTTGTCTTTAAATTTTTCTTTAAATTTTTTCAAACTTCTGCTTTCCACATTGGTCTCTGATTTCACCTCTATGGGTAAAATGTCATTTTCTCTCTGGATAAGAAAATCCACTTCATATCTCGGATTATCCATAGCCCAATAACGGGGAATTGCTTCAAATTGTTTTTGTAATGCCTGCAGGACATAATTTTCGCTTAAAGCTCCTTTAAACTCCACAAATAGCCTATTACCCTCACCGAAGGCAGAAGGAGCCAAAAGAGACAAGCGGCGTAATAGCCCTATGTCTACCATATATAGCTTAAAAGCAGATAAATCATCATATGCTGAAATTGGTAGTCCCGGAGCACTACTTCGGTATATCTTATAGGTCAAGTTGGCATCACAGAGCCATTGCAGTGCGTCCTCATATTCTCTGGCTCTAGCCCCCTCCTTAACGACTTTATAGATGAATTTCTTGTTCTCCCTAGCCAGTTGGGAAGGAATTGATTTCCATAGTAAAGATATCTTTGGAAAATCCTTGGGGTCAGGGTGTTTGGCAAAATCCCGTTCATACGCCCCTAAAATATTGGACAGCACCTGCTGCATAAGCTCCACATCTCGATCATTTGTCCAAGAGCGGACAGATTCTGGCATACCACCTGTTACGAAATACATTTTAAGCTTTTCGTATAATGGATTGAAAAACGCCTCGTTTATGGGCTCAATTTTATCTATGGTGTCCATAAAAGTAGCAAGGTTATCATCACCATTAGCCATTAAAAATTCAGTAAAGGTCATAGGCACAATTTCCAGAAAATCCACTTTGCCAACTGGAAAAGAAGCTGGCTTTGATAGTGTAATGCCCAAAAGGGATCCTGCACAGGCTACATGATAATGAGGAGTGTTTTCGCAGAAATACTTTAGCGTATTAAGAGCATTAGGGCATTCCTGTATCTCATCAAAAACAATGAGAGTCTCCTCAGAGTTATACCGTTTAATCATTTCACCGCTAGCCATTGTTAGATTTTGCAGGATACGCTCCACATCTTTGGTGCTTTCAAAAAACTGTTTATATTCTGGGTGCTCATCAAAGTTAAAGTAAGCGATATTTTTATAATGACGCTTAGCAAATTCTTTGAGAAGCCAAGTCTTGCCTACCTGACGCACACCTTTTAAAATAAGAGGTTTCCGATACTTAGAGCTCTTCCAGTCCAGCAGTTTCTGCATAATCATTCTTTCCATAATGCCACCTCCAGATTATCACATTATTATAAATATTTTATGTGAAATAATCACACTTTTTTATAGTATAACCTATTTTCTAGCTATTAGTCAAGGAAAATCACATTATTATAAATATTTATGTTTATATAATCACATTTATATTTTTTGATGAATTCCTATGGGGGAGGGAACAAGTTCCCTTACCTCTGTCCCCTAAAAATTTTTCTTGTAACTGGTATAAATTCTGCCACATTTTGGACATAATACCAATGGAGGTGTAGGATATGAGGAAAAGATTATTTACTAAAAAATTTAGCAAAGAAAAGTTGGCAAGATTTTTTGATAAAGAAGGATTTTATGTAGTAGTGTTCTTATGTGTTGCTATTATTGCAACTACTGCTGTTTATGTTACGCGAAACAATATGGATTATTTTAGTCAAGGAGACACCGATGAGATAGCTGATAATTATGAAGATCATGAGTATTATCAACCTGAAGATATTGAACCTGTAAATGAAGATGATAATCAGTCGGTTGCAAATACTGATGATGAGGAAGAATTAGAAGAATCTCAGGAGGAAGTAGCTGAGGATGAGGAAGAGAAAGAACAAGTTATTGATAAGAATATGATTCCTGAAAATGCAACAGCTGTAATATCCACTAATACTGAGTCATCCCAAGAGTCTAATGGGGGATCCGCTAAGGATATTTTAAACAAGTTACAAAATCCCGTGGAATCAACCTCTATCACTATGGACTATAGCTTTCAGAGTCTACCTGTGTTTTCTGCAACCTTAGATGAATATAGATCAGATCATCAAGGTATAGATATTAGTGCAGAGAAGGGTACCTTAGTTAAGGCTTCTATGGATGGTAAGGTTATTGATATTGTACAGGATCCTAGACTTGGCATGATGATTACCATTGACCACGGCAGTGGTGTTATGACTAAATATGGAAACCTTGACAGCAATGTAACTGTAACTAAAAATCAACAGGTGAAATGTGGGGATACCCTAGGTAAGGTTGGAAATACTGCAATGTTTGAGATAGAGGATGAACCCCATGTGCATTTTGAAGTATGGGATGGGGATGAACCCGTAGATCCTAAGGATTGTATAGATGATTTGAAGATTAGTGATAGTGATAATGAGTAATGATGGAGAATTTCTCCATCCTTTTTTTTATGGAAAGATAAGATTCTTCGCTGGGCTCAGAATGACTCCTTTCGGAACGCATACAATGCGTTCCCTAGTATACAAATATTTAAGGCTTTTCAAAATCTTTTAATATCTTCAGCTTTTGCTGTTTTTTTATTAGATAGCTTAACGGGATTTTTTATTTTTATATATATTATTAGTTAAATAAATGAATATTTAATATATATTAGGGTAAAATTATAAATAATTGCCATCAAATAGTGGCATGAATTAAAAAATGTGATATAATGATAGTATAATCACGGCAAGGAAGAAGGAGATACTATCAAAAATATTAGATTAGAATTTTTAAAATCATGTCTAATAAGTATCAAAAGAAATGTTGCTATAGATAACTATACTATGATAGATAGAGATAAGAACACTAAATTTATAAGAGAAAATCTATTAACTCTTGAAGATGTGAAAGAAATAATTTTAGATTTAACTCCACTAAATATTGTAAAGGGAAGGAAGAAGATCAAGGAGGATATAAAGGCTATATTCTAATATTTAAAAGTGAATACTTATCCAATAAAATAATATACATAAAAATTAGGTATAGTCCTCCTGATAAAGTAGTATGCATCTCATTTCATGAAGATAGCTAAATTAGATTGCTTTTGTTAATAATTTGGAGGAAGAAAGGAATGATATTTATGTCCAAGGTATATTGTCCAAATTGCCAAGATAAAGTAAATTTTACAACAAGAAAAAAAACAATCAGTACTTTTAAAGGATATGAAGTCAATGTTGAAGAGAACATTGCTGTATGTTCTATTTGTAATGAAGATATCTTTGTTCCTGAAATAGAAGATGATAATACAAAAAAACTTTATGATAAATATAGAGAAGTAGCTAACATTGTTTCGCCAAAAGATATAATAGAATTTAGAGAAAAATATAATATATCACAAAGAGAACTTGTTTCTATTATGGATTGGGGTAAAATGACGGTAAATCGATATGAACATGGTTCAATACCTAATTCTAGTCATAATGATTTATTGAAATTAATTATGTCTAGCGAAGTATTTTTTAAAGAAAAGGTTGAAGAAGCTTTTAGAAAAGAGCGTTTAAGTATAAAAAGTTACGAGGGAATTCGTAATACTATTAATATTTCAATTCAAGATGAAATCAAAAAATTAATTATCCTGTCTTTAATTCATAAAGAAAGTGAATTTAATGGGTTTAGAAAATTTAATATTGAAAGACTTTGCAATTTAATTAGCTATATAGCGGATAAGGTGGATTTATATAAAACAAGTATAAATAAATATCTATGGTATATTGATTTTGAAAATTTCAGACGCAATATAAGATCAATAACTGGATTGCAATATATTAAATATACCTATGGACCTATAATTGAAGATTTTAAATATGAAGAAATTTTGAAATTATTTAATGAAAATTTCTATATAGAAGAGAAGGAACAAGATTGTAATACAGTTACTTTAATTAGAAGTAAGAATAATTATGATTTATCTATATTTAAGGAAGAAGAACTTAAAGTAATTAACGATATAATTAATAAGTTTAAATTTATGAGTTGTAATGATATTTCGGAACTTTCACATCAAGAACAAGGTTGGTTAGAAAATAACAAAAGAGATTTAATTAATTATCATTATGCTAATGAATTAAAGGTAAAATTCGAAAATCATTAGAACTTCTTCTAATAAAGTAATAACCTTTAAGGATGGAGAATTTCTCCATCCTTATTTTTATTGAAAGCTAAGATTCTTCGCTCTGCTCAGAATGACACCTTTCGGAACGCATACAATGCGTTCCCTACAATTAAGGCATCATTCGGAATGCATGGAATGCATATCCTACAAGTATTTAAGCTTCAGAATTGCATCTACATCTCATTTATATTTACAATTTCTACTCCTTGGTAATAATGTTTTATTATCTTTTTATAGTCGCTTCCCTGTTTTGCCATTCCATCGGCTCCATATTGACTCAAGCCTACGCCATGACCATAGCCTATTACGGTGAAGGTCATCTCCTTGCCCTTTGTCTCTATGGTAAAGTCTGAGGACTTTAAACCTAGGGCTTCCCGTGCTTCTCGTCCTAAAAGGGTTTTATTGCCTATCCGTATACTTGCTATTTTCCCACCCTCTGTCTTATCTATAATCTCTATTTCCTTTTCTATATTTTTTTTATCTATCTTTATATCTGGAATTTTTTCCTCAAGCTTTGTGACAAATTCATCTATGGTCATTTTTACTTTAGTTACCATGTGGGGTGATCTATCTTCATATTCACTTATTACACTTCTTAGATAGGGCAGCTTTGTGCTAAAGTAATCCTCGGAGTTTTCGGTTTTTCCTCCGCTGGTAGAGTGAAATAATGGGTCTATTGGTTGACCATTATAGGTTATTATCTGTCCAGTCGTGCTGGAAATTGCTTCTATTAATTTATTCCATAATGACACATGATCTAATATACCTAGGTTTTTATCCTCTCGCCAAGCCTTTAGGCGGTCTTCCTTACTTATCCATGCCTGACAATGGGCATAATCTGTACATACATCTTGTTCTGGATGCTTCTCATTGGGCTGGGCTCCAAATTGCTGCATTCTTCTTATGGTATAGGTTCTAGCTGCTATCGCTTGTGCCTTTAGGGCTTCTAATTCAAAGGTTACTGGCATTTCTGCGGCTACTACTCCTACGATATATTCTTCAAGTGTCAAATTCATTACTTCATTATTTCGATGGTTTAATACTGAAATCTCTATATCTTCTCCTTTGGGTAAATCCAGCATCTTTTTTTCTTCTTGTGTTATATCACAGCCTCTGATAATTAAGACAGGAAGAATGATTACCACTATAAGAATGATTGCGATGACATATCCTATTAGCTTCACATTTTTATCCCCCTTGTACAATGATTGTCCTATATTTTAGGTATCCTTATATATATTCTACATACATTGGTAATATGCTTTAATTTATTTCCTACATTTCCCGGGCAATTGCGACAGCAAGTGATATTGCACCAGGAAATCTGTCAAAATCCGAGGACACTTCGCTGATGAGGCGTCGAGAAATGTCCCCTTAGGATATATTATAATTATAGCCTATTATAATATGACATAATCTTCGTTATATTTTTGACATGTCGAGAAAGGAGGAATCCTAAATCCGGGGAAAAACCTTAGAACCGAAGGGGACACATCTGATGAGGCGTTAGAAATGTCCCCTTTAAAAAGCGTTGAGAAATGTCCCCTTGGAAGAAAAAGCGGTAGATGATATAAGGTATAAGGTATAGGAAGGCGAAAAAACATCTATTATATCCTAAAAATAATAGGGCTAAGATTTTAGCCCTATTATTTTTACTCCTATGAATTTTTATTATTGCTATTTGCGATATATTATTGCGCCTAATTTTTTTAATTTATCTTCTATGCGGTCGTATCCTCTATCTATATGGTAGATATTATCTATAATGGTTTTGCCTTCTGCTACTAGTCCTGCTATTACTAAGGCTGCTCCTGCTCTTAGGTCTGTGGCATTTACCTGTGCTCCTGATAATGTATCCTTTCCTTCTATAATAGCGGTTCTTCTGTCTATTCGGATATTGGCTCCCATCTTTCTCAGCTCGTCCACATGCATAAAACGATTTTCAAATACTGTTTCTATTACGATGCTGGTGCCCTGTGCCAGTGCAAGCATTGCCATCATTTGTGCCTGCATATCTGTTGGAAATCCGGGATAGGGCATGGTCTTTATATCTATCTTTTTTAACTCTTCTGGACCAACAATTCTTATAACCTCATCGTCTATCTCTTCTATATAAACCCCTGCTTCCTTTAGCTTTGCTATTAGGGGATGGAGATGAAAATTTACTACATTTTCTATTATGATATCTCCTTTTGTCATTGCTGCTCCTACCATGTAGGTGCCTGCTTCTATTCGATCGGGAATGACTTTATGCCTTGCTCCCTTTAGTTCTTCTACCCCATCAATTCTTATGGTATCTGTCCCTGCTCCATTTATCTTTGCGCCCATCTTATTTAAAAAACTTGCTAAATCCACAATTTCTGGTTCTTCTGCTGCATTTTCTAATATCGTTTGTCCCTCTGCTAAGGTAGCTGCCATCATTATATTCTCTGTCGCTCCCACACTGGGAAAGTCTAAATAAATCGTTGTCCCCTTTAATTTCTCTGCCTTTGCTTCTATAAACCCACTGCCCATATTTATCTGGGCTCCTAGGGCTTCAAAACCCTTTAAATGCAAATCTATTGGTCGGGAACCGATGGCACATCCACCGGGTAATGACATCCTGGTTCTTCCCATTCTTGCTAATAGTGGCCCCATAACTAAAAATGAAGCTCTCATCTTCCCTGTTAGGCTATAGGGTACTTCATTATTATCAATATTTTTGCTGTAAACTTCTAATTCATTTGGTTTTGCATTCTTTACATCTGCTCCTAGTGTAGCTAATAGTTCACAGAGCACTTCTACATCCATTAAATGAGGTACATCCTCTAGTACACATTTATCACTTGATAATAATGTTGCCGCAAGGATTGGCAGTACTGAGTTCTTTGCTCCGCTAACTCTTACTCTGCCACTTAGGGGGGGACTTTTTTCTACTATAATTTTTTCCAAGCTTGCACCCCCATTTCAGTTTTAATATTCTGTTGCTATCAATGGTGTCCCAATCCAAATATAGGTTTTATCGTCGTGTTCACTATACCTCATGGCTGCATTTAAATTGATTTGATCTCCAGCCAATTGTATATTGTTTTCTAGTTTTGGGCTATAGCCGGTTAAACTGACCATTTGCCCATATTCTGTTTCTTCCATTCCTTCAATAATTTGTCCCTCTATGGACTCGAAGGTTTTACCTATAACTTCCCTCATTATATCAGTATTCAATTTATTTGAAAAGGTACCATAGATTGTCATTGCATATTGGTATTCAAATCCTTGTTTTGTAAAATAATCCAAAATGATTTCTTCTACCTGACAAATATCTTTGTAATGATTAGAAAGATATAAATCTATTAATAAATAGCTTTCAATAGATAATCCTTCTTTTTTAAAATTTTCCATTACTATGGTGATATAAATATCTTCATCCTTTTGATTGGTTACCATAATCTTATTATAGTCCCCATCCTCTGTAATGTCTATTTCTGCATCCTTTTCTAAATCTAATATACTGGCACACTCAAGGGATATCTCTTCCATTTCCTCTAGGGTGTAGTCTCCATCCTTTATTTGACTCCATATGCTTATATTAGTACCTTCTAGTTGTCCGTCACTGGCGTCAAAGGCTGTCATTAGTACATTATCATGACCTTTAGTCTCTTTAACCTCATGAATTTTTTCATTTTCCTCAAATTCTACTGAGGGCTTTTCCTCTTCATCATTGGACTTTGCGGGAACCTCTTGGTTTGTAAAAAACAAAATAGATAAAAATAGAACTATTATAATTGCTGATGCTCCCAAAGCCTTCAACCAATTTTTCCTCATTATCTAACCTCCCTGGATATTAGTTGCTAGTTATCAGTGATTTAGGGAACAGTTGTAAGGGAACAGTAAAAGATTTTAAGTCTTTTGGATTTGGTTCTAGGTTTTTCTGTTCCCTGTTCCCTGTTCCCTGTTTGTTTCATATAAAAAAGGGAAGCAGATATAGAGGCGAATTAGTAAAAGGGGGATAAAACAATTCAGCTCTATTCTCAAACCTCCCTAGTCTTTAAAATTATTTCCAGGAAGGTAGAGATTTATACCTTTTTATTTTTTATTTTTTAAATTATTATCTTTATCTTTATTATTAAACTTTACTATTTTATATATTCAAGTTATAGCTTGGTAAATTTTTTTTAAAATTTTTATATCTTTGATATAATAATTTTAGGTAGAAGGTATATGGTATATGGTAGAAAAAGAACTTTAGGGGGAAAAGTATGAGTAATAGTAGGTTCGAGGAATTGGAAGTTTGGAAAAAAGCACACCAATTGACTCTTGATATTTACCGACTAACCGAACAGTTCCCATCAAAAGAACAATATAGAGTAAACAGTCAGCTTTGTAGAGCTTCTAGTTCTATTTGTGCTAATATAGTTGAAGGTAACGCAAGAGGCTCATATAAAGATTATCTACGATTTCTCTATATTGCAAGAGGTTCATTAGAAGAAACTAGATACTTTATTCTATTGTCAAAGGATCTAAACTATTTAACTGAAATACAATACAATAATTTAAATCAACAAATTATTATTATTAGTAAAATGTTAAATGGAATGATAAAAGGTTTAATAGAAAAATATTCAAAAGCAGATATAAGGTAGAGGCTATGAATTTTGGTATCTGGTAGATGGTAGAAAAAACTTCTACCTTCTACCTTCTACCATACCTGCCTTTGCCTTTTCTACCTTATACCTTCTACCTTATACCTTCTTTATAAAGGAGTTTTTATATGTTAATTGTAAATAATCTTTCAAAGAATTACGGGAAGTTAAATGCTTTGTCGGAAGTTAGTTTTGAAGTGAAATCCGGGGAGATTGTGGGTTTATTAGGACCTAATGGAGCTGGGAAGAGTACGGCATTAAAGGCTATTACCGGGTTAATTCGCCCTACTGACGGAAGTATTACCATTGGTGAATATAGTCATAAGGATTTAAGGGCGAAAAGTATGTTTACCTATGTTCCTGAAACACCGGATCTATATGATATGCTTACAGTGATGGAGCATATGCAATTTAATGCCTATGCCTATAGTCTTACCGATTGGCAGGATAGGGCCGCTGAGCTTTTGGATGCTTTTGATTTAAAGGATAAGGCTAATGAGCTGGGGAAAAATCTTTCCAAGGGTATGAAGCAAAAGGTTGCCATTTGCTCTGGTTTATTACATAATCCTGAATTGCTGATTTTTGATGAGCCCTTTATCGGATTAGACCCAAAGGCAATCCGGGAGCTTAAAAATATCTTTCGCCTATTAAGGGATGAGGGGAAATGCATTTTTATCTCTTCTCACCTATTAGATTCCATACAGGATTTATGTGATAGGGTTTTAGTTTTAAAAAATGGAAAGCTTATCGCTAAGGGAACACTAGATGAGCTAAGATCTAAGGTTGAGGGAGGAGAAGTTTCTAGCTTAGAGGATGTATTCTTGGAGGTGACTAAGTAGTGGGTGCCTTCGGATTTTTATTGCTTAATGATTTAAAGAAATTTAAAAATTATATTCTTGAAATAAAAAAGAAGCCATGGAAGCTTTTAATATATCTTTTGTATATTGCCTGGCTTGGCTTTATATTATTTACTGCCTTTGGTGGTGCTGATGAAATTGAACAAATAAAGAATATCGAGTTTAAGATGGATGTTTTTTCTGTAATTGTCAAAACCTTGGTTTTACTTTTATTTTCCTATACCCTATACTCTGGAACCAAGAAATTTGATGGCTTGTTTTCCATGGGGGATGTAAATTTCCTATTTCCTTCTCCTATAAGTCCAAAGGTAATATTAACCTATTCTATGTTTAAACAATCCCTATTAGTAAGCATTTCCAGCATTTTTATTGCCTTTTTATTTCCTATGCTGCAAATTATCTATGGTCCCTTAAGTCCGATAGGGGTAGTCTATGGTTTAGTGGGGGTCATAACCTTATTTATATTTACTGTGCCCTTTTCCTACTTGACCTTTGTGCTATCCACTCGTTTTGGGCTTAGGGAATGGCTACATTATATACTTTATGCCATTGTGATTTTTATCTTAGGGTCCATAGCCTTTGGTATTTATAATCAGCAAAATATTTTAGATGGTTTATTTTATGCCTTTAATCAATCCTTCTTCCCCTACATACCTGTGGTGGGGTGGACTGGCGAGTTAATCCAAGCAACTATTATGGGAAAGAGTTCCCTTACTACTTTAGTTTTAGTTTTGCAAGTATCTACCATAGCTATTACTACTTTTTTTGCTATCTTTCTTGCCCAGGATTATTATGAGGATGCACTACCCTCTGCTGAGCTAAAGGCTGATTTAAGGAGAAAAAGCAAGGAGGGTAAAAGGATTTCCCTACCCAGTGATAAGGATTCTAAGAAAAAGATACGCCAGGTAAATGTAAGATATGTGGGTAATGGTCCCTGGGCATTTCTATGGATGAACTTGGTCACTAATAAAAGATCCTCCGGTTCTCTATTTCTTCGATGGATGACCTTAGGTATCTTAGTGATTTCTATAACTGCTGGATTATTAATTCCTGAAAAAACAACAATGGTATTTTATATTATTTCAGGTGTTATTGCTTACTTTGCATTTTTAATGTCTGTTCAGATTTCTATGGACTATGAATTAAAGATGAAGCATATTTTTATCCTGCCGGGACAGCCTTGGAAGAAGATTTTGGCGGTAAATATTATTGCTGTATTAAAGGTTTGTATATATATGGCTACGGCATTATTACCCATTGGGATTATCTTTAATGTTCCTGTGTATTCCTTATTGGCTGGGCTAGTATTTCCTATAAGCATGACTATTTTAAACCTTTTTAGTACGGTTATTATTCATATATTAATACCCAATAGCTTTGATTTAAAGGCATTCTTTCCTGTAATTAGGATTTTTAGCTTTTTACTTTTCTTAATCCCGCCTGCCATAGCAGGTATTTGGGTGGGTATCGCCACTCAAGATGTTGCTATAGCATTCTATAGTATAGCCCTTATTAATATTCTTATGAGTGTGCTGTCTATATGGATTAGTGATAGGGTATTTTGGAGGTTGGAGATAAGATAGGGAAAAAGCAGGTAGAAGGTAAACCTTGTATAGCATTTGTGTATACAATGTGATATAATGAGTATACTATTAATGGAGGTGATATAAATGGCTAAAACTTCTAATATAAATATACGAATTGATCCTACAACCAAAGTAGAAGTAGAAAAATTATTTTCTAATTTTGGCATTACAATCACGGATGCGATTAACATATTCTTGCATCAATCTTTATTAACTGGGGGATTACCATTCTCAGTAAAACTACCAAATCCTAATGCGACCACATTGACTGCAATGAAAGAAATTGAAGACCTAATCGCAAAAAAGACTTCAACCTCTTCCCAAAGTGTCGATTGCTTTTTTAAAGAAATTAAAATAGATGCAGACCGTTAGGTATACTGGCCAATTTAAGAAGGATGTTAAAATCGCAGCTAAACGCGGATACAAAATGATCCGATTATATAGGGTCATGAAATCACTTGAAAATGAAGAGGTTTTAGATGCAAAGTATAAAGAACATCCACTTATTGGCAACTAGAATGGCTATTTAGAATGTCATATCGAACCTGATTGGCTTCTCATTTACAAAATTGATGGCATAAATTTATATTTCGTCAGAACAGGAACACATTCAGATTTGTTTTAGACAAAGGGGACACATCTCTGATAATTCGTGGAGAAATGTCCCCTTTTTAGGTCCACTGGGCTGTATCTGCCATTATTATTACATGTTTTGGGGTTACTTTAATGAAGCCTTCCGATAGGGATGCTTCTTTTACTTCTTTTTCGGGGTTAAAAATCCTTAAGGCTCCCGCTTTAAGGTTTGTTACCATGGGGGAGTGATTTGCTAGTACGGCAAACTCTCCCTCTACTCCCCGTGCTACTATTCTATCTACTTGCCCTTCAAAGAAAACCCTATCCCGTGTAATTACCTCTAAATAATAGGTAGTCATATTTTTCACCTACTCTTTACCTTTACTGTCTTTAGCTCTTTTTACTACATCATCAATGGTGCCAGCCATAAGGAAGGCTGATTCTGAGATATTATCATGGAGTCCTTCTAATATCTCCTTAAAGCCCCTTATGGTTTCATTTACCGGTACATATGCCCCTGGAATTCCTGTAAAGGTTTCGGCTACATGGAAGGGTTGGGATAGAAATCTTTCTATTTTCCTAGCTCTTGTTACTATCAGCTTATCATCCTCTGAAAGCTCATCCATACCTAGGATGGCTATTATATCCTGTAATTCTTGATATCTTTGTAATACCTCTTGTACCTGTCTGGCCACACTATAATGCTCTTCTCCCACTATATTTGGAGCTAAAATTCTGGAGGTAGAATCCAGTGGATCTACTGCCGGATAGATTCCCTTTTCTACAATAGAACGGGATAAAACGGTGGTGGCATCTAAATGGGCAAAGGTTGTAGCCGGTGCAGGGTCAGTTAAATCATCGGCTGGCACATAAACTGCTTGTACCGAGGTTATTGAACCCTTTTTTGTGGAGGTAATTCTCTCCTGTAATGAGCCCATCTCTGTTGCCAGGGTTGGTTGATATCCCACGGCGCTGGGCATTCGCCCCAATAGGGCTGAAACCTCTGATCCGGCTTGGGTAAAGCGGAATATATTATCAATAAATAAAAGCACATCCTGGCCCTGTTCATCTCGGAAATACTCTGCCATGGTAAGTCCTGTAAGTCCAATACGCATTCTTGCTCCCGGGGGCTCATTCATCTGCCCAAAGCAAAGGGCAGTTTTATCTATTACTCCTGATTCCATCATCTCATGGTAAAGATCATTACCCTCTCTGGTTCTTTCTCCCACTCCTGCGAATACTGATAATCCTCCATGCTGCCTTGCAATATTATGTATTAGCTCCTGGATAAGTACGGTTTTCCCTACTCCAGCTCCACCGAATAGCCCTATTTTACCTCCCTTTGAGTAGGGGGCTATTAGATCTACTACCTTTATTCCTGTTTCAAACATTTCCGGCTCTGTTTGTTGTTCTTCAAAGCTTGGAGCTGCTCTATGAATAGGGCTTCGGGTTATATTTTCATTTACCGGTTTTCCATCAATGGGCTCCCCTAGTACATTAAACATCCTTCCCAGGGTTTCATTTCCAACGGGTACTGAGATAGATTGTCCTGTATCTATGGCATCCATTCCCCGTATTAATCCATCAGTAGAGGACATTGAAATACATCGTACAATATCATCCCCTAGGTGTTGACTAACCTCTGCCACAATCTTTTGCCCTTTATTTGTTACTTCTATAGCGTTATTTAGTTTTGGTAGATTTTCCGGTGTAAATCTTATATCTATTACCGGTCCGATTATTGAAACGATTTTTCCAATGTTTTGCGTCATTTATTTGCCTCCTATTTAAAAGCTGGTAGATGGTAGAGAAAATCTTCGGAACGGCGAGGGCGCCGATCCCTACTGATTTAGTTATCGGTTATCAGTTATCGGTTATCGGTTATCAGTAAAATCTTAGATCCTTCGTCGTAAGCTCCTCAGGATGACTCCCTTTATTGTCATACTGAACGAAACCTACCTATATCAATGATTTTATATTTATTGGAAGCAAAAAGAACCGTCCCTTTTGCTTTTTCCTTTTGCTTTTTCTACCTTCTACCTGCCTTTATCTTAGTGCTTCTGCTCCACCTACTATTTCTGTAATCTCCTGGGTGATGGCTGCTTGTCTTGCTCTATTATAGGTTAGGGATAAATCATCTATTATTTCATTGGCATTATCTGTGGCTGATTCCATTGCTACTCTTCTTGCTCCCTGCTCACTGGCTGCGCTTTCAACCATTGCTCCATAGATGGTGTTTTGTATAAATCTAGGTATTAGTCCCCTTAGTACACTTTCTGCCGAGGGCTCATAATTAACTACCAGCTTTAACTCATTATCCTCTTTAGTTTGTTTGCCCTCTTCTTCTGTATCTTCATAGCTTATGGGTAAAAGCTTTAAAATTTCAGGTTTTTGGCTTATTGTGGATATAAATTTTGTATATACCAGATAAACCTCATCAACTTTTCCCTCTGAAAAGAGCTTCATTACACTTTCTGATATCTCATTAGCTATTGCTATGCTTGGGCTATCTGATATTCCTATATATTCCTTTATTATCTTGAATTCTCTTCTTTGAAAGTAATCTCTCCCTCTACTGCCTAGGGCATATATAAAAATCTCATCCTTATTATCCATGGCTTCTACTGCTAGCTTAATAGCATTATTATTATATCCCCCTGCAAGTCCACGGTCTGCTGTTATTATTATAAAAGCTTTATTTTTAACCTCCCGTAATTCCATATAGAGATTTCTAACCTTTCCAGTAAGCCTAACAATATCTTTTATGGTTTCTATCATTTTCTCAAAGTATGGTCTTCCAAGTTCCGCACCTTCCCTTGCCCTTCTTAGCTTTGAAGAGGATACCATTTCCATTGCCTTTGTAATCTGTCGGGTGTTATTTACACTGCGGATTCTTCTTTTTATATCTCTTATGTTTTCTGCCATGATCTCACCTCCTGAAAGTAGGTGTTAATGTAGCTTATTTTTAAAGATTTCTTTGAATTCCAAGATAGCTTTTTTTAGTACTCCCTCTGTTTCCTTAGTCATTGTGCCGGTTTCCTTTATTTCTTTTCCCACCTCGGGTCTTTGGTTATCCATAAAGACTATAAATTCCTTTTCAAATTCCCTAATCCTTCCTACCTCTATGTCCTCTAGGAAGTCATTTGCCACTGCATATATACTCATAACCTGATGCTCTACCCTCATTGGGGCATATTGCTCCTGCTTTAATACCTCTACTATTCTTTCTCCCTTGGATAATCGCCCTAGGGTTTCTTTATCTAAATCTGAACCAAATTGGGCAAAGGATGCTAGTTCGCGGTATTGGGCATATTCAATACGCAGGGGTCCAGATATCTTCTTCATGGATTTTATTTGAGCTGCTCCTCCTACCCTAGATACTGATATTCCTGGGTTTACCGCTGGACGAATCCCGGAATGAAATAGCTCTGACTCTAAGAAAATCTGTCCATCGGTAATGGATATTATATTGGTAGGAATATAGGCCGAAATATCCCCTGCCTGGGTTTCTACTATCGGCAATGCGGTTATTGATCCTCCCTTATCTAATCGTGCTGCCCTTTCTAGTAATCGGGAATGCAGATAAAATACATCTCCCGGAAAGGCTTCTCTTCCCGGTGGGCGTCGGAGTAGTAATGACATAGCTCGATATGCCACGGCATGCTTTGATAAATCATCATAGATAATTAGCACATCTTTGCCCTTATGCATAAATTCCTCTCCTATGGAACAGCCTGCATAGGGTGCTATATATTGTAGGGGTGCCATTTCACTGGCTGTTGCGGATACTACAATGCTATAGTCCATCGCCCCGAATTCCTCTAGATTCTTAACTATCTGTGCCACGGTGGAAGCTTTTTGTCCTATTGCAACATAGATGCATATTACATCTTCATCTTTTTGATTTATAATTGTATCAATAGCCAGGGCACTTTTTCCTGTCTGCCTATCCCCAATGATTAGCTCTCTTTGCCCTCTTCCAATGGGTATTAAAGAATCTATAGCCTTATATCCTGTTTGCAGGGGCTGATCTACGGATTTTCTCTCAATAACCCCCGGTGCCACTACATCCACCGGTCTGAATTTATCTGTTTGTATTGGTCCCTTTCCATCGATGGGTTGACCTAGGGAATTAATAACCCGTCCAATCATTGCATCTCCCACAGGCACCTCTACAATTCTTCCGGTGGTCTTTACTATATCTCCCTCTACTATATCTTCCTCATCTCCTAAAAGAACACAGCCTACACTGTCTTCCTCTAGGTTTAATGCCATTCCAAAAACATCATTGGGGAATTCTAGAAGTTCTCCTGCCATGCACTTTTCTAAACCATGTATAAGGGCTATTCCATCTCCTACCTGGATAACAGTCCCCACATCTTCCATTTCTAATTTTTCTTGATATTTTTCTATTTGTTTTTTTATTACTGCGCTTATCTCCTGTGGTCTTAGCTCTACCAACTATTTCACCCCAATCTCCTGCAGTGGTATTGCTTTTAATTCTGTCTTTAATTTTTCTAGCTTACCCTTTATACTTCCATCTAGGATTCTATTTTCTGCATAAATGACTAATCCTCCCATTATAGAAGGATCGATTTTATTTTCTATAATTATTTCCTTATTAAATTGTTGTGCTAATCTATTTTTTAGTGAATTAATCTGTTGTTTATTTAAGGCTACAGCACTAACAGCCTTTACTGCTAAAATATTATTCTTTTCGTATACCATGTCTTGAAAGCCTAAAAATATATCCTTAATATTTTTTTGCCTTTTATTATCTATAACAACAAAGATAAAATTTAAAAGGTAAGGGTTTATATATTTTCCAAACACTTCCTTGATTATCTCTTTTTTTTCTTTATTGGTTATTAGGGGAGAATTTAATAGCTTTTGAAATCCTTCTTCCCTATTTAATTGATTTATTATTTCACTGAATTGCTTATGGAATTCCTCCAGTAGATTATTTTCTAATCCTACTTCCATTAGTGCTGAGGCATATCTTCTAGCTACCATGCTAGACATATACATCCCTCATCTCTTCTATATATTGCCTGATTAGTCTTTCATGACTTTCATCCTCTAGGCTATCCTCTATAACCCTGGATGCAGCACCTAGGGCAATCTCAATCATATCGTTCTTTAATTGATCCATTGCCTTTGTTCTTTCCCTGGTGAGCTCTAGATTCGCCCTTTCAATAATTTTCTTTGATTCTTCCTGTGCCTGCTTTATTATTTCTTCACTGCGTACCTCTCCTCTTCGGGTGGCGTCCCTAATAATCTGTCGCCCTTCATCCTTAATGGTCTCAAGCTTTGACTCATAGCTAACCTTTAATTCCTGGGCATTTGTCCTTGTCTTTTCTGCTTCCTCATAATCTGCAGCAATCTTATCCTTTCTGTCCTGCATAAACTTTGTAACTGGTTTAAAGAGAAAATAGGATAGGGCTGCGAATAGTATTAGGGTGTTAACAATCTGCAAAATAATTGTCCACCATTGTATACTAACTAGTCCAACTTCTCCTTCCATAGATTTATGCCTCCTTTCGTTGTGGGCGAATTCATTCGCCTGGGTAGATGGTAGATGCTCTCTGGTATTCCTTTTGGGGCTGGTAGATGGTGGAGAAAATCTAAAGTCAAAACTAGGCGAGTAAAACGCTGCCCCTACAACCTATGGAACGACGGGGGCGTCGATCACTACAACTGTTCCCTGTTCCCTGCCTTTGACTCTTATACCTTATACCTTATACCTTATACCTTATACCTTATACCTTATACCTTCTACCTGCCTTTATCCTGCTAATCCTATTAATGGGTTTGCGAATAGCAAAATCAAAGCTATTATTAATCCATAAATTCCTGTGGTTTCTGCCACTGCTGCTCCTAAGAGCATTGTTCTTATAATATCTCCCTGGGCTTCTGGCTGCCTACCTACCGCCTCGGCACCCTTGCCTGCGGCATAGCCCTGGCCGATTCCAGGTCCTATTCCTGCTATCATAGCAAGCCCAGCGCCTATAGCTGAACAAGCTAGTATTAATTCTCTTCCTGTAACCATATGTACTCTCCTTTCTGTATGCGAATTTCAATCGCAGGTATATGGTAGATGCTTATTGGTATTCCTTTTGGGGCTGGTAGATGGTGGAAAAACCCTGCGGAACGACGGGGGCGCCGATTCCTACTGATTTAGTTATCGGTTATCGGTTATCAGTAAAATCTTAGATCCTTGGTCCCTTACTCCTCAGGATGACACCCTTTATTGTCATACTGAACCTTGTGAAGTATCTTAGTTTTTCTCTGTTCCCTGTTCCTTTAATAGGGTGGACAGGGTCGTCCACTCTCTTATAGGCGTCAACCATGAAGCAAAAAGAACCGTCCCTTTTGCTTCTTTACCTTATACCTTATACCTTCCTTTTCTATAACAATCTTAATAATGGGTTTGCAAAGAGTAGTAGTAGGGAGATAATTAGTGCATATATCCCTGTGGTTTGTGCCACTGCTTGGCCTAAAAACATTACCCTTACTACATTACCTTGTAAATCCGGTCTCTTACCCACACCTTCTACTGATTTTCCTGCGGCATAGCCTTGTCCTACTCCCGGTCCTATTCCTGCTATCATTGAAAATCCTGCTCCTATTACTGAGGCTATTAAAACTATAGCTGAACCCTCTAATCCAATAGCTGGATTTGCAAAGAGTAGAATTAGGGCTACTACCAATGCTAAAATTCCGGAAGTCTCTGCTACTGCTGCTCCTAAAAGCATAACCATGGTAATATTTTTACCGTTTTTAGGGTTATAGCTAACCGCTTCTGCTCCCTTTCCTGCGGCATAGCCCTGACCTATTCCCGGTCCTATTCCTGCTATCATTGCTAGTCCTGCTGCTATTGCAGATGCCGCTAAAACCAGATGCCGGGTTTCAAATTGTTGTAAAAAGCTAAATAATCCATTTTCCATTTTCTCACTCCTCAGACTTAATCATCCATTGCTCCAGATATAAATACCATTGATAACATCACAAATATAAAGGTCTGTAATAGTCCTGCAAAAACATCAAAATATATATGGGGAAGAATTGGCACTATTATTGGCATTACAGAGTAAACCAGATTCATAATAATCAATCCACCTACTATATTTCCAAAGAGACGGAAGGATAGGGATATTGGATTAGCTATTTCTCCGATTATATTTAAGGGAAGTAAAAATACGAAGGGCTGGGCAAATCCCTTTAAATATCCTAAACCCCTGGATCTTAGACCAAAATATTGGGTTGCAATAAAGGTCATAATGGATAGGGCAAAGGTTGTATTTAAATCTGCGGTTGGTGGCCTAAAGCTCAGCAATCCGATTAAATTCGCCAATGCCAAAAATAATGCCAATGTACCCATATAGGGTGCAAATGATATTTTTTCCTCACCCATTGTAGACTTTGTTAGTCCATTTACTCCATCTACAATAAGCTCTATTATTATTTGGAAGGTTCCGGGCTTCTTTTTTAAGCTTTTTCCCCCATAATATGCAAATATTATTAGTACAACCATGATTATCCAAGTCACTGTCACTGTTTCTGTAATTGGAAGACCAAATATACGAAAAATTACCCTTGGAGCAAATTCCAAGCTTATCCCACCCTTCTTACTTGATTAAATACAAGTTTTATTATTACCTATAATCTGTAAATTATTAAATCCTTTTTAACAAATCTTTAGTATTTAGAGAATTGCTTAAAAGGATTGCGAGTTTTAGAATTATTAAGCCTAGGATAGTACCTAGTATGTTTATATAGGGTGCTTTTATGGAAATGTATAGGCATACTGCGGTAAATATATATCGGATCATATATCTGCTGGATGCATAGACCTTTGCTTTTTCGGTGGGAAGCTTTACAGCTTTATTTAGGGCTATATATAAAAGCCTGAAGTTTAGAAGAGACAGGGTCAGTCCAAAGACTATCCCTAAAATCATTGGTATAGGATCTCTATGAAAAAAGGAAAGGCAAACTACTAGGATAAAAATAATTGCCACTCCCATAAGTATTTGGTTTATACTTATTTCCCTATTCCTTTTCATTATTTTTCTTTACCTCTTTTCTAGATAATTTGGTTCCCATAACTAATAGATATCGAAAGGCTGCCGCTGCTCCTATTATTGTTAATATAATTAAAAAGAGACTATTTTTTGCAAATCTATTATCTAAATAATTGCCTAAAAGAACTCCGCCAATTATTGGTGTTATCATTCCCAAACCTAGTTGAGTTAATATGGCAATGCTGCTAAAGGGAGAAAATTCCTTCTTCTTTGACATATCATCACCCCTCCTATAGCTTTTACATAATTAAAGATGACCTTGCAGCTATGATTTTACCTGAAGAACTTCTTGTTTTTATTTGACTAACTTAAACTTTATTTTTTAGCTGCAAAGTCATTTCTTTATTATTATGTTATTTTTTGAAATATTTATGTATTTTTGGTTAAATTTACAATTAATTATCTTTCTAATTTTACTGCCTCTATATTTTTAGCCCTGGCAAACCAATCTATCTCCGGTTCATAGCCTTCGGCATATACAACCCTTGTTATTCCTGAAGTGATAATAAGCTTCTGACAATCCTGGCAGGGCTGATGGGTTACATAGATGGTAGCTCCTTCTCTTTCCTCCGGAGAGGTTTCTAAAAGACAATTCACCTCGGCATGAATAGTCCTCTTACAATGACCATCTAATAGATAGCAGCCTTCATCCTCACAATGGGGCATTCCAGAAGGACTGCCATTATATCCTGTACCCTTTATTCTCTTATCCTTAACTATTACTGCCCCTACCTGTAGCCTTGGACAAGTACTTCTTTCCTTTACTTGAAAAGCTATATCCATAAAATAATTATCCCAATCCTTACGCATAATCCTTCACTCCTTTGTTTTTATAATACCCGAACATTAATTTATAAAAATACGAACATTAAAAGCGAACATTTTAAAAAAATAATCCCCTCCTTACACCAAGAAGAGAATTATTATTTTTGCCTTTATGCTATTTAGTTCCGTATAATCTATCTCCTGCATCTCCCAATCCAGGAACTATATATCCATGGTCATTTAGACCTTCGTCCACTGATGCTGCATAAATATCCACATCTGGGTGAGCCTTATTTACTTTGTCTATGCCTGTCTTAGCGGCAAGTAAGCACATAACCTTTATATTATTTGCTCCTCTATCCTTTAAAAATTGAATACCTGCTATTATAGATCCACCTGTTGCCAACATTGGGTCTAATAGTATTAATTCTCTATCCTTAATATCACTGGGAAGCTTGCAATAATATTCTACTGGATTTAGTGTATCTGGATCCCTATAAAGACCAATATGACCAACTCTAGCTGTTGGTATCAGTTTAAGCATTCCATCAACCATTCCTAATCCTGCTCTAAGTATAGGTACTATCCCTAGTTTTTTCCCGCAGATAGCATTTACCTTTGCTGGTCCTACCGGTGTTTCAATATCTACTTCCTCTAAGGGTAATTCCCTTGTTACCTCATAGCACATAAGCATTGAAATCTCTTCTACTAATTCTCTAAATTCCTTTGCTCCTGTTTTTTTATCCCGTATTATTCCTATCTTATGTTGTATTAAGGGGTGATCAAAAATCATTACCTTACCCATATAATAAAACCTCCCTTTATATTTTAATTCAATTATTATCTTTCATATTTTCTTTCTATATCCATAATTTTATTTACTCTTCTTTCATGTCTACCACCTTCAAAGGGTGTGTTTATCCATACATCAACAATCTCAGTAGCTAAATCTGGACCTACCACTCTACCCCCTAGGGCTAAAACATTGGCATTATTATGCAATCGAGACATTTTTGCTGAAAAGCTTTCACTTACAACGGCTGCTCTAATACCCCTTACCTTATTTGCTGCTATAGAAATACCCAAACCTGTCCCACAGATTAAAATCCCTCTATCATATTGTCCTTGGGCAACTGCCTCTGCTACTTTTTGTGCAAAATCGGGATAATCAACTGATTCTAAGGAATGGGTACCAACATCCTCTACATCATAATTATTTTCTTCTAAATATTTCTTAATATGCTCCTTTAAGACATATCCACCATGATCACTTGCAATAACGATTTTCATATTTTTTACACCTCCTAATTATAGTCAAAATCTAATATATATTCTTCATTTACATTTATAATACCTTTATTTTATGCAAAAAATTTATTAATTATTTTTGGCAATGCGATTTTTAATGCTGATAATAACTGCTGGGCGGTTTTTTCATATTCTTCCTCTGGTAATCCAAAGGGGTCATATATATCCATATTTTCTGTCTTCTCTTCCTCCTGAATAAACTCTAGAAGTGTAAATACCTTGTCCCTTACCTGGGGCTGAACTATTAATATTTGCTGCTTATGGGACTGGGTCATAGTAAGAATTAGATCGGCTTTTTTTACCAGCTCTTCGGTCAAAGCTTGGGTTGTATGATCGGAAATATCTATATCCATATTCTTGGTAACCTTTATGGACTTTGGATTAGCTTGACCTTTTTGGAATACAGAAATTCCTGCAGATCTTACCTCTATTTCCTTACTAGAATGTTCGGATTTCTTTAAAAGATCCTTTAATATCCCTTCTGCCATGGGGCTACGACAGGTATTCCCCGTACATACAAAGAGTATTGTTTTCATAGTTAAGCTCCTTTTTATATAGTTGCTAGTTGCTAGTTGATAGTTATCAGTTATCAGTTATCGGTTATCAGTTATCGGTTATCGGTAAAAGCTGTTATAAGGTAGATTCTTATAAGTATTGCTATAAGGTCTGGTATATGGTAGAACAATCTACCCCTTCTACCTTCTACCTTCTACCTTCTACCTTCTACCTTATACATAGATGATTTTATGTCCTGCTGCTTTATTCATACGATTTATTATTGCCATCTCTATGCCTTGTCCTTCTATTCCTTCTGCTAGTATTACATCTACCTTTTCCTCGTCAAATTGTCGCAGGAGATCAAATAGATTTGCTGCGATAGATTCTGGCTTGTCCCTGCTGCCGGCTGACATTATTGTTCCCTTTGAGTAATACTCTAAATTTTCCTGGACTGCCAATATTCCTATATGTTTTCCCTGGGCGGTATAGTCATCTGCCATCTCATTTATCTTATCTATAACCTTCCACCTTGGACCTTGGATTATTGTCATGGGTGCATTGGGTGCATAGTGGGTGTATTTCATTCCCGGTGCCTTTGGTTTAAAATCCTTCTTTCTATCCTCCATTATGCCCTTGTCTATTTCTACTTTTCCAATAAGCTCTTTTATCTGTTGGTAGGTAATGCCTCCTGGACGCAAAATAACGGGTATAGGAGAGGTTATATCTAATACAGTAGACTCTAAACCTATAGTTGATTGTTTTTCCTTTAAAATGATTTCTACCCTTCCCATTAGGTCTTGAATTACATGCTTAGCCTTTGTAGGGCTTGGCTTACCTGAAAGATTTGCACTTGGTGCCGCTATGGGCATTCCAGATTTTTCTATTAATTTTTTTGCAAGGGGATGGGAGGGCATTCGAATCGCCACTGTGTTTAATCCCCCTGTAACCTTTTCCGGTACTATAGAGGATTTATTGAAAATAAAGGTAAGGGGTCCTGGCCAAAATGCAGACATTATTTTTTCAGCTATTGGGGGTATTTCGGAAACTAAGGGATCAATTTCCTCCCTTGAGCTAATATGTAAAATCATGGGATTATCTGAGGGTCTTCCCTTTGCCTTATATATTTTATCCACTACATGGGGATCTAATCCATTGCCTCCTAATCCATATACGGTTTCAGTGGGAAATGCGACTAAACCACCCCGTCTAAGTTCCTGGGCTGCTTGTTCTATTTTCTCTTCATCCTCTTTATCTCCTGTTATTTTTAAAATCAAGGTATTTATCATCTGTATCAAGTCCTTCCCTGTGCAAGTTATCAGTTATCGGTTATCAGTTATCGGTTATCGGTTATCAGTTATCAGTTATCAGTAAAACCTAGTTCATAGTTTCTGGTTACTAGTTCATAGTAAAAGCTTAAACCTTGGAACCTCTAGCATCTGTTCCCTGTTCCCTGTTCCCTGTTCCCTGTTCCCTGCTTTTCCATATTATATCAATGATGAAAGTAGGATACCAAATATTATTCCTAAAATTATTCCAAAGCCTGATATTCTTCCCTTCCACATATCTCTGGATTTTGGTATTATCTCTTGACAGGTTATAAAGAGCATTGCTCCCCCTGCAAAGCCTAAGCACCAGCCTATAAATGATTGGGAGATTTCTCCTAGAACTGCTCCTAAAAATGCTCCTATCCCCATGGGTATTCCGGCTATTATTGTATATAAAAGTACTCGACCCTTTTTTACCCCACCTATAGTTAAGGGTGTTGCCATTGCTATTCCTTCGGGTATATTATGAATTGCTATTATTATTGCCAAGCCTATTCCAAGATTAGTTGTTGCCATATATCCTGATCCTATTGCCAGACCCTCTGGAAAATTATGAATTAGAATTCCTATCCCTATTAATATCCCAGTTTTAACAAAACTATCTCTATTTTTTTTATTTTTATCTAGTTTTATTATTATTTCATCTATTAGAGATATTAAAAGCACACCCAAAATTATACCAAAAATACCTAGGGGAAGTCCAACCATTATAAAGGCTTGGGGTAATAGGTCAAAACAAACTATTGAAATCATTAAACCTCCCGATATTCCTAATATAATACTAAAGAATCTTTTTGAGGGGCTTCTAAACATGTAGGATGACAGCCCCCCTATACCTGTTCCAATCATACCTGCCAAAAATCCTATAATTGTAATTATTAATATTGAATTCATATAATCCCCCTAATTTAACCAAAAAAGATGCCCCTCATCGAGGACATCTTTTGTATTTTCTATATCTATTATTATGCAACACTAAGTTGGATTTATTCTTCATTTTTTAGTTTGTCAGCTTGATCGGTGGTGGTAAGAGCATCAATCATCTCATCTATTTCCCCATCAAGAAAGGCTTCCAGCTTATATACTGTAAGTCCTATTCTATGGTCGGTAATTCTTCCCTGGGGGAAGTTATAGGTTCTAATTCTCTCACTTCTATCCCCTGTACCTACTTGGCTTTTTCTATTTTCTGCTATCTCTTGGTTTTGCTCCTGTTCCTTTATCTTTAAAAGCCTAGCCTTTAGAATGGTCATGGCTTTATCTTTATTTTTTAATTGAGACTTTTCGTCTTGACAGGAAACTACGATACCACTTTCTAAATGGGTTATTCGAACAGCTGAATCAGTAGTATTAACACTTTGTCCTCCATTTCCAGAGGATCTGAAAACATCAACCCTTATATCATTTGGACTTACCTCTATATCTACATCCTCAGCCTCAGGCAGCACTGCTACAGTGGCTGTGGAGGTGTGAATTCTTCCTCCTGATTCTGTTGTGGGAATTCTTTGTACTCGATGTACTCCACTTTCATATTTCAATCGGCTGTAAGCACCATTACCCTCTATTAAAAATACTATTTCCTTAACTCCACCGGAGTCAGGAATATTAGAGCTCATGGTTTCTATTTTCCAGCCCTGTCTTTCTGCATAACGGGTATACATTCTTAGAAGATCCCCTGCAAATAGTGCAGCTTCATTTCCACCTGCTCCTCCGCGGATTTCCACAATAACATTCTTTTCGTCATTTGGGTCCTTTGGTATTAGAAGTATTCTTAATTCTTCTTCTAGTTCTTCTTTTCTGTCTTCTAATTCACTTAGTTCGGTTTCCACCATTTCTTTAAAGTCTTTTTCCATCTTATCCTGCAATAATTCCTTAGCCTCTTCTATGCCGGAAATTATTTTTTTATACTCTTTATATTTATTTACAATAGGCTCTAAGTGAGAATGCTCCTTCACCAGCTTCTTCCATTGATCTTGATCTGAGATAATATCAGGATCACTTATTTTATTATTTAATTCTATATATCTTTCTCCTAAAAAGTCTAGTTTATCTAACATGGGTTTCCCCCTCCATCTAATTACATTTTAAAAAAAGCAGCAAAGCTACTTTCCCATTAGGGGCGCAATTTCCCCTTGGTGATGTTAAAAACACCATCTGAGCATTTTTTATAATATAGGAAACAGAACATTCCTATAAAAAATTATAACATTTAATTAGCCTATCGTCTAGTATGCCATTTTTACCATTGATCATGTAGAGATGACTAGTGCAAAGATAATATAGATAATTATGCTTATTATAGTGGCTAAAACTGTTGTATTTGTAGCTATATTCCTATTGTCCTCTGTGCTATATCTTCCTATAAAAAGTGACATTGCAAAGGGTGGAGGCAGGATTAGATAGGTAAACCAAGCATAGTCAAAATATGGATCTGGGGTTAGGATTCTGTCAAGAAGTAAAATTTTAACCATATACCCGAGGATAAGAATTAGTGGAATTCTAATCACTAATATCCTAAAACTGTCCTTTATATATCTTTTATCCAGCTTAAGATCATATCCTATAACTATTAGTATTAGGGGAGTCACTAGGTTACCTAAATACTCTAGGAAATTCTCTATACCCTTATATATAAAGTTTTCACCTAGCACTATATTAAGACCTGTAATATTTAAAATTAATCCAAGAATGACTGCTATTATAAAGGGATTTTTTATAACATCCATTACCATTTGAAGGGAAAAACCCTTACCGCTTTGCTTCATTTGTAACATGGCTATTAAAACAAACCAAAAAAATATTTCATGGCCAACTGATAAAATAGTATATTGAGATAGATTCTCTAGCCCGAATAGTGATAGGTATAAGGGAATTCCTAGGGTAGCTACCGCAAAGCCAGGTATTAAATAGGGTAATGAAGGGATAGATAATCCTTTTATTTTAACTAAGCCTATGCCTATTAGAAAAAGAGCGCAAAAAAATAAGAACAAAATGATGGTCAGGCTTAGATATTCTATTTTTAGCTCCATATCCATAAAACTAATAAATAGTAGTGCCGGAAGACCGATGTCAATGGCAAGCTTTTTTAGTCCATCCGCAGTGCTCTTTCCTATGATTTCTTTTTTATGCATAAAAAATCCAAAACCAATAAGTAAAAGAATTGGTAATACGCTTGGTATAATCTCAAGCATAATTTTTTCCCCCTTTATCCATATATAATTATTCCTGCCATTCCCGATAGTATGATAACAAAAATGGGATTAAACTTTTTGTATGCCACAAGATAGAATACTCCTAGGGCTATTATTATTCCAAATATATCAATAATAGCTTCCTCCACTAATAAAATTGCCGCGGAGGTAATTAGTGCTAGAATAGTCGGTCTAATTCCCTTTAGGGCATTTTGAATAGTTTGGCTTTTTTGAAATTTTAAAAAAACTTGAACTAGAATTAAAACAACAATAAAGGAGGGAAGAATCACTCCAAGGGTTGCAATGGCAGCGCCTAAAACTCCACCTGCCACTTGATAGCCTAAAAAAGTAGCCATATTAACTGCAATGGGTCCAGGGGTCATTTCCGCTATGGCGACAATATCTAAAAATTCTCCTGTGGTAAGCCATGCATGGTTAGAGATAACCTCTTCCTGTATAAGAGGTAGCATGGCATATCCTCCTCCAAAGCTAAAGGCACCTATTTTAAAAAAGGTTATAAATAAGTCAAATATAATACCCATTATTCTCTACCCCTTTCCTGCTTTTTTGATGCCACAACAATTCCCGTAAGTGCTGAGGCTATAATTAATAATATGGGGTGAATTCCCAATAAAACAATGGCTATTAGGATAATAAGAAATTGGGCTATAGTACCCTTTGTAAGATCTGTAGACTTAGATAATTTATATACTGCTGCTGCTATTAGTGCCACAACGGCAGGTCTTACTCCTTTAAATACACCCTCTACAAAGGAAAAGCTTCTAAAATCTTTAAAGAATATCGCAATTATCAAGATTATAGTAAAGGATGGAATTACAGCCCCTAAAGTGGCTGCGATTGATCCCTTTACCTTACCTATTTTATAGCCAAGAAAAACTGCACTATTCACCGCTATGGGACCAGGTGCCGACTGAATAACTGCAAACATATCCATAAATTCATCTGTACTCATCCATTTCTTTTTATCTACCACTTCCACTTGAATAAGGGGTAGCATTGCATAACCCCCACCTATTGTAAATGCTCCAATTTTTAAGTATATTAAAAAAATCTCCAATAGTTTCTTCATAAATTGCTGCAACCCCTTATTTTTAAATAAACTTCTCTTTAAGAATCAAAATAATTTTTAAGAATTAACTTTGGCTATAACTACTCTTTCTATTCCTGATAGGTCCTTTTTTATTATAACATACTTAAACCCATATTCTCTCAGTATATTTTCCACCATTTGGGCTTGATCATGACCTACCTCAAATAGAATTCTTCCCTGGGAAGACAGGAATTTTTGCCCCTCTTTAATTATCCTTCTATAAAAGTCAAGTCCATCTAAGCCACCGTCTAATGCCAGTTCCGGCTCATAGCCTACTTCTCTTTGAAGCTTTAAAATATCATCCTTTGGAATATAGGGAGGATTAGATACTAATAAATCTACCTTTCCATAAAATTCTTCTCCAAGGGGAGAAAAAACATCACCTAAAAAAAAGCTTACATTATCTTGTAAGGATAATTTTACTGCATTTCCCTTGGCCACCTCTAATGCCCTTGGTGAGATATCTATTGTATGAACTTTGGAGCCCTTTATAAAATGTGCCAGGGAAAGAGCTATAGCACCGCTTCCAGTTCCAATATCTACTATGGTCAAGGGTGATTTCATAGAATTTGCTTCCTCTATAGCAGCCTCTATTAATATTTCTGTATCAGGGCGGGGAATTAAAACATCTGGAGATACATTAAAATCAAGTCCCATAAATTCCTGTAGTCCTGTAATATATTGTACGGGTACACCCTGGGCTCTTTGATTTATTTTTTTGTAAAATGTATCTTGCTGCTCCCTATCCAAAGTCTCATTAGATCGAGTAATAAGATCTAACCGTTTCCAGTTTAATTGGTGGGCAAGGATAACCTCAGCATCCAATCGAGGGGTTTGGATATTTGCTTGCTTTAGTATTTGGGTAGCTTCTATTATTGCTTTATGTATGGATAATGGATTCATGGTATTGCTCCTTAGACGGAACGCATTAAATGCGTTCTTTACTGTTTATAATATTTATCTAATTCCCATTTAAGGGGATTCTCATCTATATACTTCCATATCTCTTGATATTCTATATAGTTTCTAATAACATGATCATGAAAAGATTTCTGCCATATTTGTAGGGAACGCATTGTATGCGTTCCGTTTTTTATTTCTTTTTTATAATCCTTAGTAATAGATGATTTAAATGATTGTATTATTTTGGGTAACAACATTTTTGAAGATTCAATTTCTTTTTGCGGAACGCATGAAATGCGTTCCCTACCTTTTATTATAATAATCATATGTAGGTGATTTGGCATTATAATATACTTATCAATATTAATATCTTTATATAAAGAACTTAATCTATCTATATGGAATTTTACAATACTACCATTTTTATTTAATACCATTGTCCCATCCATTATTCTCCCAAATATGTTGTATTTATTATAAGTACATATAGTAATAAAATAATACCCTGATTGTGAATAATCATAATTTTTTAAACGATTATTTTTCCTTTGAGGATAACTCATTGTATTAACCTCATTCTCTTGAAATTTGCGGAACCCATGGAAAGCTTTCCCTACCTATATATTATATTAATATCTTTGTAGGGATGGCATTGTATGCCTTCCATTATCTTTTTAATTTCGTCGATATGCATATAATAAGTTTCCTATATTATAGCTTTTAATCAGGGTCATTGCGGAACGCATGAAATGCGTTCCCTACATTAATAATTCATTTTTAGTCAAAAAGCTGACCTACAGGTCAGCTTTAATTACAAACTTATTCAGCTTTTTCTTTCATACCATATTTTCTCTTAAATCGCTCTACACGTCCGCCTGTATCTACAAGTTTTTGTTTTCCTGTGAAAAATGGATGGCATTCAGAACAAATCTCTACCTTTAATTCTTCCTTAGTAGATCCTGTTTCAAAAGTATTACCACAAGCACATTTTACAGTTGCTTTTCCATATTTTGGATGAAGTCCTTCTTTCATTGTGGTTTCACCTCTTTCCTTGCCTTAATATCATATCGTTATTACATTATTAATATGTTCATCACACACTTTTAGTATTATAACAGAATATCATATACTTGACAATAGTATTGATATTACTATACCATAATATTTATTTTTTCTGCAAGTTTTAGTTGATAGTAGGTTGATAGTAGGGAACTGTGCCCTCACAGTTCCGTTGTTTAAATGCATATCGGAACGACGAGGGCGTCGTTCCCTACATATAGGGTCATATCTTATTTTAAGTCCATTAGAATATTTTTCATATTAAATAGGAATTCTTCATTGCTTTTAGTACGGGAAAGATATCTAATAAGTATTTCTGTTACATCTGATACGGGCATATTATTCATTGCCTTTCGAATATCCCAAATAGCTTCTAGTCGTTCCCTAGTCAGCAATAGGTCCTCTCGCCTTGTACCAGACTTATTAATATCAATAGCAGGGAAAATACGGCGTTCTTGAAGCTTACGATCTAGATGAAGCTCCATATTTCCGGTTCCCTTAAATTCTTCAAATATAACATCGTCCATTCTACTTCCTGTATCTACTAAGGCAGTTGCCAAAATGGTCAGGCTACCCCCTTCTTCTATATTTCTAGCTGCTCCAAAAAACCTTTTTGGTTTATGTAAGGCACCTGGATCTAATCCTCCGGAAAGTGTTCTTCCCGATGGGGGTACTACCATATTATTAGCCCTTGCCAGTCTAGTAATACTGTCTAAAAGTATCACAATATCCTTTTTTTGCTCAACTAATCGCTTAGCCCTTTCTAATACCATATCTGCAACCTTAATATGGTTTTCAGGCAATTGATCAAAGGTAGAATAAATAACATCTCCCTTTATGGAGCGTTGCATATCCGTTACCTCTTCAGGTCTCTCATCTATTAATAATACTATCATTTCCATTTCTGGGTGATTAGCTGAAATGCTATTGGCAATCTTTTTTAATAGAATTGTTTTTCCTGCCTTGGGGGGAGCTACAATTAATCCTCTTTGTCCCTTACCAATAGGCGCAATAACATCTATCAATCGTGTTGATAGATCCTTCATATCATATTCTAATTTTATCGGTTTATTAGGGAAAATCGGTGTGAGATGATCAAAGGAAGGACGATTCACTACTGATTCAGGTTGGTCATCATTTACTCCTTCCACAAAGAGAAGGGCATCGTACTTTTCTCCTTCTTTTGGAGGCCTTATTTTGCCTATAATTTTATCACCAGTTTTTAGATTAAATCTCCTAATCTGTGAGTGGGATACATATATGTCCCTATCTCCGGATTGATAATTTTCTGCTCTTAAAAAGCCAAAGCTTCCTTCAGATAGTATTTCTAATACTCCTACCCTTGTTTTAGCATCCTCAATAGAATCCTTTAACTTTGGGTATTTGGGTTTTATATTTTTATTATTGTTGTTGTTCCCGTTGGGTTTTTTCTCTGAAGAGTTTGTGTTTTCTGATTTCTGCTCCTTTGGGTGAGCTTCTTCCTTATTGGTAACATCTTTATTATTCATAATAAGGGTTATTAATTCATCTTTTTTATACTTTGTTACCGACTTAATATTTAATGCCTTGGCTATTTCTCTTAGTTGCATTACATTCTTTTTTGTTAAATCAACTTGTCCCAACATAACACCTCCATATTCAATTGTATTATATACCAAAATGGAAAATTTTAAAACATTTATTGTTGAAAGGACATAGAAGATAGTCGCTAGTTAATAGATATTAGATACTAGTTTATAGATTTTGGAATTCCTTTAGGGCAGAGGAAATAGGGATTAAATCTTTTATGGAAGCAAGAGAACCGTCCCCTTGCTTCTTTTGCTTCTATCTCTTTGGGTCCATATGAAGGCTATCCCAGGGGGCTATACTATTATTCTTTTCTATAAAGATGGTATTAATATTCAATAGGTTTTCAACATCTTTTCTATTTTCTGCTGGTATAATGTAAGCACTTCTACAATGCTGGCATCTTAATTCTATGCTGTCGGATAATAATGTAATCCCAACATCACTTTTTCCACATTCGCATATAATATCCTCTTTTTCGGCTAAATCGTGCAGGATATTAATGCATTCCATCATTATTTCACTATTTACAAAGTAATCATCATATCCTAATTCATTAATAAATTCTTCTAAATCCTGTTCATATTTATCCACAGTCTTTTCTACACTATTCTTTTCTCCTACAAAGCATAATTCTAATTCATAATCAGTACAGCATAATACTATGGGTTCATCATTATTGTATATTTCTCTTAGGGAAAAATAGTAAATATGGGGAACATTACATATAACACATTCTATATTAATCATAAAATTTTTATAGTCCTTTGTTTGAATTACGAGTGCCGCATAGTCACAGCAGGGACAATTTATCTTTAAAGATTTTTTCCCTGATAATTCAAAAATTGATATATGTCTAAATTCAATTTTTCCACATTGTACGCATCTATAAGCAATGGTAAATTGTGTTTTCATATGGGCACACCTCCTTATTTCTATTTAAATCTTATGCTTTTCTCACTTAATTATTTCTCCATAAGTTTAAAAAATCCTCTAAAAAATACTATTTTTCTATATATGAGAATTTAAAAAAAATAATAAAAGAGCACATCATTAAATAAAAATATCAAACATTATTGTGCCAATCTATTTGTTTGTTCCATATTTTATACCATATTTTTCATAATATAAAAGTATTCCTATTATCCACATTATCCACATTTACTTGTCCACAACTTTATTATCTAAATATTTATACTCTATTCTCTTCTTTTTTACCAAATTTCAAAAAAATCCTATCGAACATACAATCTATTCACAACTTTATCCACATTATCCACAATTTTTGGTGGGTTTATCCACAGTTATTGCTTTCCTATATATATAATATTGTCAAAAAAACGCGAACAATGGAAAAAAATATCTTCAACAATTAGTTATCAGTTATCGGTTATCAGTAAAACCTAAATCCTATCATTAGAATGTGGATTATCTAATGCTGTTGGGTAAGGTGATGTCTTTGCAAATTCCCTTACTCTTCTTTCTCCCTTAACAGTTGGAAGTACTGTTCCAGGTCCGCCTATACAGCCTCCTGGGCATGCCATCCCTTCGATAAGATAGCCATCTCTTTTTCCTGCCTTTGCCATTGCTAGCATTTTCCTGCAATCGGTAAGACTATCTGCCTGGGCATAGTCTATTTTTCTATCTGGATATAGTCTTTGAATATTATTAATAATAGCATCTGCTACCCCTCCGGAATTAGCATATCCTCTGCCAAAGACCGAAGCATCCTGTATTTTAATATCCTCCTCTATATCAGCCAAATCGATATCCTTTGCCACAAACATTCCTATCAGTTCTTCAAAGGTAATGACAAAATCTATATAATCTGTAACCTCTGTTTCTAAGGCTTCTAGTTTTTTAGATATGCAAGGACCAATAAATACTATCTTTGCTTCAGGATCCTTCTCCTTAATGGTTTTAGCTGTTTCTACCATAGGTGTGTGGGAGGAGGATATATTTTCCCTTAGCTCTGGGAAAAACTTTTCCACGGTCATTGTCCAAGAGGGACAGCAGGAGGTTCCTAAAAAGGGCTGCTTTTCCGGTACAGTTTCCACAAATACCTCTGCCTCATGTATGGATGCAACATCTGCTCCTAAGGCTACTTCAACCACATCCTCAAACCCCAGTCGTTTTAGACCTGAAATGATTTTACCCGGTGTAGCTAAGGGTCCAAATTGTCCCACAAAGGATGGTGCGATCTCTGCATAGATCTTTTTTCCTCCCTTAAGTGCCTTGATCAATTGAAATATCTCAGATTTATCTGCAATTGCTCCAAAGGGACAATTTACAATACACATTCCACATGCCACACACTTTTCTTCATTTATCTTTGCTCGCCCTAAATGGTCACTTTCAATGGCATCAACTCCACATGCCACTGCACAGGGACGCTCAAAGGATACAATTGCGCTATAGGGGCATACTTCCTTACATTTTCCACACTTCACACATTTCTCTTTATCTATATATGCTCTGTCTTTTTGCAGGCTTACAGCATTTACAGGACAAACTGTTACACAGGGATGTGCTAAACATTTTCTGCAATTATCTGTTACATAAAATGATTTTGTAGGACATGCCTCACAGGCAAAGGTTATTACATTGACCAAAGGATGGGTGTGTATTCTATGGGGAACATTGACCTTCTCTGCATCTAAGGATACCCTAGAATGCTCATCAACTCTCCTTAGGGATAATCCCATTGCTAAGCGAATACGCTCCCCTACTATTGATCTTTCCTTAAATATACTATCTCTAAAACGGGCAATCTCTCCCGGTAGTATCTTAAAGGGTGCTTCGTCTAACTTGCTATAATCTTCATCCTCTTCAAAGGCAATTCTTGCGACTTCTGCAAATACCTGCCTCCTAATTTTAGTTATTGGTGTATATATTCCCTTCATCCCTTAATCACTTCCGTTATCTTTGCCATTACTCTTTCAGCGGTGGCATTATGTATTTTATCTCCATTAATCACTACCACAGGGGCTACTCTTGCTTCTTTACAATCCTGGAAGCATTTTACTGTTTCCACTTCTATCTCCTGGTCTTGATATTCCCTCTTCATATCATCTATTAACTCAATAATGTTCATGGCTCCCATCATAGTGCAATGGGTTCCTACACATACCTCTACCTTAACCCTTTTCATTCTTTTCCCTCCTTTGCTATTTTATAGTATGTCTAAAAATATTTATAAATATTTATATAAGGCTAATGAAAAGGACGAACCTTATGGTCCGCCCCGGTCAGGCTGATTTACAGTCTGATTATGCTTCTTTATTAATTAATTCCTTAACCTTCATAAGTCGGGTAATTGTACTTCTTTCGCTTTCATCTAGCTTCATTCTAATAAATCTTATGGTTTCTTCTAGATCAGGTATTGTTCTATATTCTAGTGCGTTTACCCTTCTTCTTGTTTTTTCAATTTCATTTGCCATTAGTTGACAGGCTTTTTCCACTTCAGCTAATTCCAATAACTTGGACATTATAGCATAGAGCTTGGATATGGCATCATCCAATTCGGAAGAAGTTTGAGCAAAACCATAGGGGTATATTGCACCTTCATCCCCCTCCAGCTTTCGAATAAAATTCATAACCGGTACATTTACACTCATAACATTCTTCTTTTTTATATCCACTGAAATGCTTTCCTTGGGAAAGGCTACTGCCTCCTCTAGCATTTCTGGGGACATGGCTGCACTAGCTAATAAAAAATCCTTAAAGGAACCCTGAAGTTCTTGCTCTACATCCATCCTAAGATCTTTATTTTTTCTTATTAACTCGATGAACCTTCTCATTAACTCATCCTGCTTATCCTTAAGAAGTTTATGACCACGGCTAGCGGTTTTTAACCTTCTCTTAAGGGTGGTGAGCTCCATCCGAGTAGGATTCACATTTAGCTTAGCCATCTACTCAGCCCCTTCGTCATCCAATGGAAGATATTTATCAAGGTATTCATCCCTAATTCTCTTAAGTTCACTTCTAGGAACGATCTTTAATAACTCCCAGCCTAAATCTAAGGTATCTTTAATATTTCTATTGTTTTCATAGCCTTGATTTACATACTCTTTATCAAAGGCTTCTGCAAATTTGGCAAAGGCTTTATCCGCATCGGATAGTGCGGTTTCCCCAAGTATGGTCGCCAATTCCCTTGCCTCTATTCCTGATGTATAACCTGCGTACAATTGGTTCATAGTATCCGCATGGTCTTCTCTTGTTTTTTGCTTTCCTATACCCTTATCCTTAAGTCTTGATAGGGAAGGAACAACATTTATAGGAGGTTGAATTCCTCTTTTATATAGATCCCTGGAAAGAATTATCTGTCCCTCTGTAATATATCCTGTAAGGTCAGGGATTGGATGGGTAATATCATCCTCAGGCATAGTAAGGATTGGTATTTGGGTTATGGAACCCTTTCTTCCTTTAATCTTACCGGCTCTTTCATATATGGTTGAAAGGTCAGTATAAAGATATCCTGGATATCCCCGTCTTCCCGGTACTTCCTTTCTAGCTGCTGAGGTTTCCCTAAGGGCCTCTGCATAGTTAGTCATATCTGTTAGGATAACTAGAACATGCATATCCTTTTCAAAGGCTAGATATTCTGCACAGGTAAGTGCCATCCGTGGTGTTGCAATTCTTTCAATAGCTGGGTCGTCAGCTAAGTTCATAAATAATACGGCACGATCTATAGCACCTGTTCTTGTAAAGTCATCAATAAAGAATTGTGCTTCCTCAAAGGTAATACCCATAGCAGCAAATACAACGGCAAATTTTTCATCGGTACCTACTACATTTGCCTGCCTTGCAATCTGAGCTGCAACATCATTATGGGGTAGTCCTGATCCTGAGAAGATAGGTAGCTTTTGACCTCTAACCAAGGTATTCAATCCATCAATACAGGAAATTCCTGTTTGAATAAATTCATCTGGATAGTCCCGTGATACTGGGTTCATTGGTACACCATTAATGTCTATTTTATTCTCAGGAATAATCTTTGGTCCATCATCCTTAGGACGACCTAAACCATCAAATATTCTTCCAATCATATCGGGAGAAACTCCTAATTCAAGGGGTTTTCCTAAAAATCTTACGCTGGTTTTCTTTAGGTTTATGCCCGAGGAGCCTTCAAAGAGCTGTATCATAGCCTTATCTCCGCTTACCTCTAAAACTCTACCCCGTCTTTTCTCTCCTGTTTGTATCTCTATTTCAACTAGCTCTTCGTATTTAACTCCTTCTACTCCTTCAACAACCATCAAAGGACCTACTACTTCACTTACTGTTTTATATTCTTTAAGCATCAAGGATACCTCCTTTGCTTATTAGGTTATCAATATTAGCTATTAATTCTTCTGTTATCTTTTCTATTTCTTCTATATTATCCTCTGGAATATATTTAGCTCTGGCAATTTTATCCCTTACAGCTAATTTTTCAATTTCCTTGATATAAACACCCTTCTTCAATGCTTTTATTCCTTGATCATAGAATTCTAATACTAGCTTAAGCATTAGGTTTTGTTTTGCAAAGGAACAAAAGGTGTCTACCTCATGGAAGGCATTTTGCTGCAGGTAATCCTCCCTTATGGACTTAGTAGCCTCTAGTTTTAATTGGTCCTCCTCGGAAAGAGAATCCCTACCTACTAGTCTTACAATTTCTTGTAATTCTGATTCGTCTTGAAGCAGGTTCATTGCCTTTGCCCTATTGGATGCGAATTCTGGGTCAACATTTTCATCCATCCATTTATCTATACTTGGTTGATATAGCGAATAGGAGTTTAACCAGTTTATGGCTGGGAAGTGTCTCCTATAGGATAGAGCATAATCCAATCCCCAGAACACCTTAACGATTCTTAGGGTTGCTTGGGATACCGGTTCAGATATATCTCCTCCCGGAGGGGAAACGGCACCAATAACTGTTATAGCACCTTCTCTATCATCTCCACCATAGCATACAACCTTACCTGCCCTTTCATAAAAGTCAGCAGCACGGGAAGCTAGGTATGCTGGATATCCTTCATCACCAGGCATTTCCTCAAGTCTTCCGGACATTTCTCTTAGTGCCTCTGCCCATCTAGATGTTGAGTCAGCCATAATAGCGACTGAATAACCCATATCCCTATAATATTCGGCTAGGGTTATACCTGTATATATTGATGCCTCACGGGCGGCAACAGGCATATTTGAAGTATTTGCTATAAGCACGGTTCTTTTCATTAGGGACTCCCCGGTTATTGGATCTATTATCTCTGGGAATTCCATAAGAACATCGGTCATTTCATTACCCCGCTCGCCACAGCCTACATATACTACTATTTCTGAGTCAGCCCATTTAGCAAGCTGATGCTGAATAACTGTTTTTCCGGATCCAAAGGGACCTGGGATAGCAGCTGTTCCACCCTTAGATACAGGGAAGAATGTGTCTACTACTCTTTGTCCGGTAAGTAGGGGAACTGTAGGATTTAATTTTCTTTTATATCCTCTACCCTTTCTTACAGGCCATTTTTGCATCATTTGTAGCTTCTTATTTCCATCTAAGGTACAAACCTCATCTACTACTGTATATTCTCCCTCTTTAATATCTGTTACTTCACCGGATACACCAAAGGGTACCATAATCTTATGAAGTACTATGGGAGTTTCTTGCACTGTACCAATAACATCGCCCTCTTCTACCTTATCCCCAACTTTTACAGTGGGTGTAAAATACCATTTCTTTTCCCTATCAAGACTATGTATTTCAACTCCCTTGGAAAGGAAGTCTCCTGCCAATGCTCTTAGGGGTTCTAGTGGTCTTTGTATTCCGTCAAACATAGCCTCAATTAATCCTGGTCCCAATTCTACTGAAAGAGGTTCTCCAGTGGTATAAACAGGGTCACCAGGACCTATTCCTGTTGTTTCTTCATATACTTGAATGGAGGCCTTGTCACCCCTCATTTCTATAATTTCACCAATTAGCTTATTTTCAGAAACCTGAACTACGTCATATACGTTAGCTTCATCCATCCCCTCCGCAACAACTAAGGGGCCAGATACCTTTATTATTTTTCCAACCTTCAAGATAAGCCCTCTCCTTCTATAAAATATTTGATCCTACGGCCTTCTCCACATTCTCATTTATCCTCTTCATACCTATATCTAAGGTGCCTTGATTACTTGGTATGAGTATTACCGCAGGGATTATCTCATTATCATATCGTTCTATGGTATCTGGTATTAAACTGGCTGTTTGCTCAGTTATAAAAATAATACCATAGTTATTTCGGGCGATGGTGTCCACAGTTTTTCTTGCTTCTTCACTACCATATACAGTATATACATCAACCCCTAGCGCTTTGAAGGCAAGGATTGAATCTTTGTCTCCAACAACAGCAATCTTAAACATATAAATCACGCACCCTTTCCCTTGTGGCATCTGGAGAAATATTATTTAGCTTTGAAACCATTATAATTCTTAATATCTTAATTTCTGTTTCCTTCGCGACGATATAAGAAAAAATGGGTTCCGGTCCGAAATTTACATATTTGGATGGCTTATTTATTTCCATTAGATAATTGTCCATAAATTTTTCAAAATCCGATAGTCGATTTGTCTCCCTATAGGAATCTAAACCCTTTAATAATCCGGGACTGATCCTAGAGTTTCTAAATTTCTGCATCATATTTTCTATAGAATCGTTTAGGGTAAAGAGGATATCATCCCTGTCTATGTTTCCATCAGGTATTATTACATCCTCGAAGAATGTCATATCCTTACCTTGTTTTTTTAATCTGATGGATGATCTTATATTAATAAAATCAATCATATCCTTAACATATTCTATAAAAAGTTCTACCTGGGAATCCTTTGCCATCCTACATAAATGCTTGTAATAGAATCTATCTAAAATCAAATCTATTCTTTGTGGATCCTTAGTCACTTCATAATCCTTTTGAACTTCCTCGATTGCTTCCCTATATTCTGGCTCCATATCCTTATGATTTCCCTCTAGAAATGCTTCCTTAAGTCTTTGAAAGTCTATTACTTCTATAGGACTATAGAGCTCTGATAAATCCTTATTTAATTCCTTTTCCTTAAACATTACCTTAAGATTATGATAGTCATATTTTAAAGCCATTAAATCCACGATAGATTGATCCACAGTAACTTCTCTCATTGTTTTATATACTCTTTTTAACTCACTGGAGAGAATATTTTCATAGTCTTCTCCCCTGCTTGTTTCAGAAACTGCATTTGAGTATTCTGTTTCATTGAGAGCCTTAAATACCTCATCGATATCCTTTGCTTCTATCATTCTATCTATTTTCGCCCTTGAAAGGAGCTTTTTTTCAAGGACTCTGGTTCTTGATACACCTTGGATAAAATCCATTCTATCCATGAAATCACTCCTATCCTTTGAAGAGGTCTCGAGCTATTTCGGTTTCAAGTTCTTCCCTTAGGTAGTCCACAAGGGAGTCAAAAGAGAAATTTAGTATTGTATCATTGTCCTTTAGTATAAATCCTGAATCCAGGGTTTCATCCTCAGATACCTTTACTGGTAGCTTTAATGACTTTACCCTTTCCTTCATGTTCTCAGGAACCACTAGGACTTCATTTCCCTTTAAGCTTAAATCCTTTATATTACTCTGTAAAAATTGAATATACTTTTCTTCATCTATTTTTAATAATCTTTTCTTAGACTCTTTAAATACCTTATTTATTACCTCTTGCTTTGCTTTTAGCTTTTCATCCCTTACCCTTAATTCTGCATTAGATATGACTCTTTCCTTCATTAAAGCTGCTTCACTATTAGCTCTTTCTAGGATTTTTGACTTTTGATCATTTGCTTCCTTAACCCTAGAATTAATTATTCCATCACTTTTCGCCTTAGAATCCTTGGTGATTTTATCAGCCTTTAACTTAGCCTCTTCTAGAATTTTTTGGGTAAGATTATCTAAATTTGACATAGCTTCACATCCTTAACTATTATCCTAAAAACTTTCTAGAAACTTACTGCATTGGTAAGAATTAATGAAATAACGAAGGCTAATAGAGCATAGGTTTCAACCATAACTGAATAGATAATACCCTTGGTTGACTGCTCTTCATTTTTAGCCAATATAGAAATACCTGCTGCGGCAACTTTACCTTGAGAAATAGCTGATCTCCAACCAACAAAGCCTATTGGAAGACAAGCTGCTAATAAATAAAGTCCTTCTGCTAAAGACATACCGATATCTAATTTACCCATAACTAACAAACCAATAACGAAACCATATAAACCTTGAGTACCTGGTAATAATTGAAGAACTAATGATCTACCAAATTTTTCTGGTTCCTCGATAATAAGACCTGATGCCGCTTCCCCTACTATTCCAATACCTTTAGCTGAACCAATCCCTGAAAGAAATACTGCTACTGCAATACCAAGTCCTGCGAAAAATACTCCTCCATATTGTACTGCAAACTCTGTAAAAGTCATTAAAAATTCCTCCTTACCTATTTTAAATTAATATATTTTGCATTGCTTCTAAATAAATTAAAGCCTTTTCCTCCACCCTCATAGAATTTTCCGAAGAACTCTACAAAGGTAAGTCTTATTGTATGAACATAAGCAGATAATAGGGTTAAACCTAAGTTAAATACTTGACCCCCTATAAATATAATAACGGCGAAGATAATTCCTATAAATCCATTTCCCGCTACCATATCTGCCATCATATTAACTGCACTTGCTATAAATCCACCTGCTAATCCTAGTGCCATCAATCTTGAGTAGGAAACAAAGTCTCCAACATAGCCAGATATCCCGTAAAGGGAATAAATCCCTCCACCAATTCTTCCGCCAATGCTTTTTGCATCTCTAGCTCCAAATAGTACGATACCTGCCATGCCTATTATCATTATCACTAAGGATAGGGTCTTTATAGCAGCTGGTATAGTAATCACCATTGGTAATAAGAATCCTATGGCTCCTAATAAAGCTAAATACCAAAAGCCTACATCATATAAGGCATCTAATGGCTTTCCATCTCTTATACTTACATATGCCTTTATTCCTAGTCCATAGAAGATATGGATTAATCCAAATCCTATAGAAATAATCAATAGGGCATTGTAATCCTCAGCGGGATTAAATAACCCCTTCATAGGAATAATGCCTCCAAATATAGAGCCATATAAAATTCCCCAAAACATAACTGAATAGCTTAAATAATAGAAGAATTTCATAAACTTTCTGGTGTTATCTGATAAATTGAATCTTTTTAATACCATCAGGGTGCCTATTAACATAAGTAACCCATAGCCTAGATCTGCGCCCATCATTCCAAAGAATATTAAATAAAATGGTGCTAAAAACGGCGTTGGATCTACTTCATTGTACTTAGGAAGTGCATACATAGCTGTTAAGGATTCGAAGTTCTCGGTAAACTTTGAGTTTCTAAGTAGTATAGGTGCATTTAGGTCATCCTTTTGGGCTTCTTTTACTTCCAAATAGTAAACATTATTCACTGCTGCCTTAACAGCTTCTGTAAATTGGTTTACCATATCTGTCGGAATATAACCCTTTATAACATTAACTTTTTCTGTCATTAAGAAATTTTCCGAGGATGCAATTCTTAATTTTTTATTCATTAGATAATCGTATACAATTTCCATATCAGGTAGATTATCTATTAAGGCTTCCATTTCCTTTTCATAATCCTCTATTTCTTTTTCTAATAATTTAATTTTTTCTATAAATTCTGAGATTTCTTCTTCCGGGTTACCTTGAATGCTTAATTTTACATCTGAAAAACTATTATTTCTGAGTATTTCAATAACCATTTCAGCTTCCGACTTAGAGGATAGGGTTAAAATATAAAGGTTTTCTTTATCTTCACTAATAACCTCAAAGTAGGTGTACTTGGTTTCTAATAATTCCATATCTAGTTTTTCTTTAAGCTTTTTAGGAATAGTCCCCATGTGTACTTCACTTTGTTCAAAGGAATTAAGATTTTTGATTGGAGAATTCAGCTTTACCCAAGGTTTTATCTCATCTATGGTTGCCTTTATTCTTGCAACCTCTTGGAGCAAGGCTTCCTTCTTTGTGTTAAGATCTCTAAGTTGATTATATGTTGGAAGAAAATCAATACTTAAAGCCTTTTGTTCAAGTTCCTTAAAATCATATGTATCAAGCCCCTGCTTCATAGCCTTAATGCCTGTTTCTCTTTTGTCGTACTTAGATAAAATATCAATTATGTATTTTACCCTTGATATTTCTTCATCGTTTTCAACTATACTTTCAGGAACCTCTACATTTTTTAAGCCTATTTCCTTAAGTGATTCATCCTCATTTAGATTTAGAAAATGAACATATTTGAATTTTTGAAGTTCATGGAGAAGATTTTCCCTTTCTGAATCGAAGGCAAACAAGCTGAAATTACTCATATTAACTATTGCCATTTGCGTTCACAATCCTCTCAATAATAATATTGACTGCAGAGTCTATTTTTTCATTGCTTAAGTTGCTAAGTTCTTTAGCCTCCTCAATCCCCTTCTCAATGATTGGTTTTGCCTTAGACTCTCCTTCTTCTACTGCTGATCTCTTAATATCCTCTGCATGTGTTTTTGCTTCTGAAAGAATACGCTTATACTCTTGTTCAGCAAATACCTCTGCTTCATGAATAGAGTCATTAGATGTTTGCGACGCATCTTGTAATAAGGTCTTTGCTTCTTCTTCTGCTTTCCTTACGGTTTCTATTGCATCTTTTGCCATCGCTTCACCCCCTTTGATATATTTTTGTCAATAATATAGTACTTCTTAGTATTAAATTATATAACAATTGCAAAAACAAAGCAATATATTATAAAAGCTGTAAATATTACTATATATGAAGGAACTTTTTTGATAAAATTTGGTAACATTTACAGTGAATGTTATATCCTTATATATTTTTTTGTTAATTTTTTATTATAATATCCTCTATATTTATGCTTCCACCGGATAAAACTCTTGCATATATTACACCTTTTGTTAAGGGACAAGGGCTTTTAGCCTTAATTAATGGGCAGTCATTGTAGCATTTTTTACCAAGCTCTGTTATCTCTAATACAATTTCACCTATTGTAAATTTATCTCCAATAACAACATCCTGAACTTTTAGATCTTGAATAGTAATATTTTCTTGGAACCTTTTTGTACATAAACCCTGGGTTTCTAATTTCTCTATTTCCCTTCTGCCTTCTTCAGAGAAAATAGCAATTTGTCTATGGTCCTTCTTAGGGATATCATTACCGATTATGCCAATATCTTCATTAAGGTCTGCAGCTTTCACAAATTTCTGTTTATTTTTGCCCTTAATATATATTCTAGATATTCTCATTAAATCCCTCCCCACTTTAATAAAACATTAATAATATTTTATAACAAATTCCTTAAAGTACAAAATAAACTTAAAGTTAAACTTTAAGTTAAAAAGAAGCAAGGGGACGGTTCTCTTGCTTCCAAAAAAATCCAGCATTGTTTCACCTTTTGAGTGATGCCTATACTGGATACTTAAATGATTGGTATTTTATTATGCTGGTGATTTGTTTTTATTTTTTTTAATTACTTGCCTTAATCCTATCTCTTCATGTCTTATGGTTCTAATAATATTTTCTTTGTGTTTAAGTATGGAAAGAAGTAGCAGTCCAATGCCTATTATTATACAAACTATAGGATATTTATAATAATAGGACAATATGGGTAATAAAGTAAACATACCCAGGGTGCCTAGGGCAATATAATCCGTTACTATGGTTATGATTACAATTGTTATGATTAAAATAATGCCAATTCGAAGATTAAATGCCATTGTCATTCCTATAAGGGATGCAGCCCCTTTTCCTCCTCGGAATTTTAGAAAGAAGGGGAAAATATGCCCTATTATCGCTGCAGTTCCTGCAATAAAGGCAAGGGTTATAGAATGGGGATATAAAAATTTAATCGCCCATACTGCTATTGCCGCCTTTAATATATCTCCAAATGCTGTTATAATCCCAAATTTCCATCCCATAACTGTGGTTACATTAGATGCTCCTGCATTATGGGTTCCATGATTTCTTATATCTATATTATTTGCAAGCTTTCCTACGAAATATGCTATCTGAAAGCAGCCTAATAGGTACCCTATAATAGCTACTACAAATATCGACATTAACTCCATATGCTCCCCCCTTACTGCTTTATAGATAATTAATTATACCATATGTTTTTTAATTAATACTAGAAAATTAAATAGTATAAACATAATACTTGCAGGGGGCCTCTTGGCGACTAGGTATAGATATGGGGGAACTGTTAAAATGCAGTAGGAACCGTCCCCACTGCATTTTACTAGATTAAGTTAATCGACCTGGAGGGCGTTTTCTAATGCTGCTTTAATAAAATCCCTAAATAATGGATGGGGTCTATTTGGTCGGGATTTAAATTCCGGATGGAACTGGCAAGCCACAAACCAAGGGTGGTTAGTTAATTCGATCATTTCCACAAGTCTTTCATCAGGAGATAATCCACTAAAAATAAGTCCCTTTTCCTTTAAAATGTTCCTATACTCATTATTTACCTCATATCGATGCCTATGTCTTTCATAAATAACTTCTTGTTGATAGGCTGCATGGGCTTTAGTATCATATGATATTTTACAAGCATATAGCCCTAGTCTCATGGTACCGCCCTTTTCATCAACATCCCTTTGCTCAGGCATTAAATCTATTACAGCATAGGGAGTTTTTTCATCTAACTCAGAACTGTGAGCGTCCTTTAATTGTGCTACATTTCTTGCATATTCTATAACAGCTGCTTGTAATCCTAAACAAATTCCTAAAAAAGGTATCTTGTTTTCCCGTGCATATTTTATAGAAGTAATCTTCCCTTCTATGCCTCTTTTACCAAATCCTCCAGGTATTAGAATTCCATCCACATCCTTCAAGTATTTATCAACATTATCCGTAGTAATATCCTGGGAGTGTATCCATTTTATATCCACCTTAGCATTATGGGCTATTCCTCCATGACTTAGGGATTCTGCGATAGAAAGATATGCATCCTTTAGCTCAACATATTTCCCCACTAGTGCGATTGTAACCTTTTTCTCAAGACGACCTGCTCTATTAACCATATCCTCCCATTCTTCTAAATCAGCATTTTGACAATCAACTTTCAACATCTTACAGGCAAGATTTGCAAAGCCCTCCTTTTCTAGCATCAAGGGAACTTCATAAAGATAATCAGCATCTAGATTTTCAATAACTGCTTCCGGCTTTACATTACAAAATAATCCTATCTTTTCTTTTATTTCTGTTGATACTGGCTTTTCAGAACGGCATACAATAATATCAGGCTGAATACCAATACTTCTTAATTCCTTAACACTATGCTGGGTTGGCTTTGTTTTAATTTCCCCCGCCTTTCCTAAATAGGGCAATAGGGTTAGATGTATGAATAAGACATTTTCAGGTCCTACATCATATTTTATTTGGCGAATTGCCTCAAGGAAGGGTTGACTTTCAATGTCTCCTACTGTTCCGCCTATTTCTGTTATTACAATATCAGGGGTGCTATCCTTAGCTACTCTTCGAATTCTTTCCTTTATTTCATTGGTGATGTGTGGGATAACCTGTACTGTTCCTCCTAGGTAATCACCCTTTCTTTCTTTAGAAATAACAGACCAATAAATTTTTCCGGTAGTTACATTATTATATTTATTTAGATTTTCATCGATAAATCGTTCATAATGGCCTAAGTCTAAATCTGTTTCTGCCCCATCATCAGTCACAAAAACTTCTCCATGTTGATAGGGACTCATGGTACCAGGATCATAATTTAAATAGGGATCGAATTTTTGAATTGATACCTTTAGTCCCCTTGCCTTTAATAATCTTCCTAGGGAAGCTGCTGTTATTCCTTTTCCTAAAGAAGAAACAACTCCCCCGGTAACAAAAATGTATTTTGTGCTCACTTCTATCCCTCCCTGTTAAAAATCAAAATAAATTAGAGGGACGGTTCCTCCGATATGTTTTATCAAAAGAACCGTCTCCTATATATATCACTAGAACCGTCCCGGTGATATGTGAATTGCTTGTTGGTTTATATTTAATGCCGCTTCTATAAATGCTTCAGATAATGTGGGGTGTGCATGTATGGTATTGGTTATATCCTCTAGCTTCATTTTATTCTTAATAGCCAAGGCTCCCTCATGAATAAGCTCGGTGGCATGGGCTCCCATTATTTGAACTCCCAATACAATATCATCCATATCCGTTATTACCTTTACAAAGCCCTCTTCTTCCCCTATTGCCAATGCCTTTGCATTGGCTGCAAATTGAAATTTGCTGGATTTATAGGCAATATTATTATCCTTTGCAATTTTTTCCGTTAGTCCTACTGCTGCTATTTCTGGAAAAACAAAAATACAATTAGGTATGAGCTTATGATCTATATGATTTTCAATTTTCATAATATGTTCAACTGCTGTAATTCCCTGATGGGAGGCTGCATGGGCTAGCATTGTTTTCCCATTTACATCTCCTATGGCATAAACGCCTTGAACATTGGTCATAAAATTTTTATCTACTTCAATGCTTCTATTATATTTGATGTTTGCTGCCCCGAGATTTAAGTCTTGAAACACAGCTTGTCTACCGGTGGAGACTAATACAGCATCTGCCTCTAGGGTTAATTCACCCTTTTTATTTTCAGCAACTAGGATAAGCTTATCGGATTCTTTTTTAATCTCAATAACCTTTGTACCTGTATTAATGGCCATTGGTTTTATAGTATGCTGTGAGTTTTGGAAGCAAAAAGAACCGTCCCCTTTGCTTTTTTTTAGGGAGGCGGCAAATCGTTTGGAGAGGTCCTTGTCTAGTAGGGGTAGTATGTCTTTTTCGTATTCTACCACTATTACCTCTGCTCCCATTGCCTGAAAGATGCAGGCAAACTCCATTCCTATTACTCCGCCGCCGATTATTGCTATTTTTTCTGGGACCTTTGAAAATTCGAGCATTTCCTTACTGGTATAGACTCCTTCTAGGTCAATTCCCTCTATTGGGGGTAATAGTGCCCTTGATCCTGTAGCTATTATTATGTTTTTACTCCTAAGCTGGGTAGTAGTCTTATCTTCTCCTGTAATTTTTATAGTGTGGTTATCTATAAATTCTGCAGAACCTGATATAACCTCTACCTTATTGGCGGCTAAAAGCCTTTCAATTCCCTCAACCAATTGCTTTACCACCTTAGTCTTGCGGGCTTGAATTTTATCTACATCGAAGGAGTAATTATCTATACTAATGCCGTACTCTTCACCTTGGGATAGGGTTCTTAGCACCTCTGCATTTCTATAGAGGGTTTTGGTAGGAACACAGCCATAGTTTAGGCAGGTTCCTCCAATTTTATCCCTTTCAATTAGTGTTACACTTGCTCCTAATTGGGCTGCCCTAATGGCGGCTACATAGCCCCCGGGGCCTCCTCCAATTATTATTATGTCTCTATCCATCTTGGTCCTCCTATTCTGCTGCTTCCCATTTAAGTACGGGATGTCTTGCTGCCTTTACCTCATCTATTCTTTTTATAGCTGTGTTGTTTGGAGCATTTTTAAGCAGCTCTGGATTTTCCCTTGCTTCCTCACTTATTTTAATCATTACCTGGATAAATTCCTCTAGATTTTCTAAGCTCTCGGTTTCTGTGGGTTCTATCATAAGAGCTTCATGTATAATCAATGGGAAATACATTGTTGGTGGATGATAGCCGTAATCTATCATTCTCTTTGTTATGTCCAGGGTGGAAACCCCACTTAATGGTTGACCTAATCCACCTAATACAAACTCATGCTTGCATATATCCTCCACAGGCAGATAATAATGTTCTCTTAATCTTTCCTGCATATAATTAGCATTTAATACTGCCATTTCACTGGCTCGTTCTAATCCCTCCCCTCCCATTGTTAGGATATAGGTATAGGCACGAACTAGAACGCCAAAGTTACCATAGAAGCTCTTTACCTTTCCAATGGAATCTGGATAGTCGTAATTTAATAAAAATCTATCTTCCTTCTTTTCAATGATAGGTAATGGTAAAAATTCCATCAAGGATTTTTTTACTCCTACTGGACCGCTACCGGGACCTCCTCCCCCATGGGGCGTGGAAAAGGTTTTATGAAGATTTAGATGGACTACATCAAATCCCATATCCCCTGGTCTCGCTTTACCCATAATAGCGTTCATATTGGCACCATCATAGTATAATAGTCCTCCGGCTTCATGGATAAGACTTGCAATCTCTTCTATGTTTTTCTCAAACAAACCTAGGGTGCTAGGATTGGTGAGCATAAGTCCAGCAATTTCATCATTTAATGCTGCCCTTAAGCTTTCCAAATCAACGGCTCCATTTTCGTCGGACTTTACCTCTACCACATCAAAGCCTGCCACATGGGCGCTGGCTGGATTGGTACCGTGGGCTGAGTCTGGAACAATAATCTTGGTTCGCTTTAAGTCTCCTCTTTTTTTATGATATGCCTTTATCAGCATCAGGCCTGTTAATTCACCGTGGGCTCCTGCTGCCGGCTGAAGGGAAATGGCATCCATACCTGTAATCTCACATAGACTATCACTTAGGTTGTACATAAGCTCTAGAGCTCCCTGAATATTGTCTTCTGATTGATAGGGATGCAGTGCAGTGAATTTAGGTAATCCTGCCATGTCCTCATTAATCTTCGGATTATATTTCATTGTGCAGGATCCTAGGGGATAAAATCCGATATCCACCCCATAATTCTTTTGACTTAATGCTGTATAATGGCGTACTATTTGGTTTTCACTTACCTCTGGTAGTACTAGGGATTCTTGTCTTAAAAGTTCCTGGGGTATATCTTGGGTATTGTCATCCTCCCACTTTGGAAGGGTATATCCTATTCTGTCTTCTCTAGATATTTCAAAAATCAACTTATCATAATTTTTCATAGGATGACCTCCAATACATTTACTAGATTATCAATTTCCTCTTTTGTTCTCTTTTCAGTTACACAGAAAAGGATTTGATTTTTCCTATTGGGATATGCCTTTTCAATATTAAAGCCTCCTATGATACCCTTCTCTAATAGCTTATTGTTTAATTGGTCTATATCCATACTAGTTTCAAATACAAATTCCTTGAAAAAGGGTTTATTATATACCTCTTTAAATTTTCCTGTCTTTAATAATTCTCTATAGGTATAGTGGGCTTTTTGACTGCTCTGCATAGCAACCTCTTTTAAACCCTTTTTACCCAGAGTAGCCATGTAAATAGTAGCTGCCAGTGCATTTAAGGCTTGGTTTGAGCATATATTTGAAATAGCCTTTTCCCGTCTTATATGCTGCTCTCTTGCTTGTAATGTCAGGGTGAAGGCACGATTTCCTTCATGGTCCTCGGACTGCCCAACTATCCGTCCTGGCATTTTCCTCATCAGGGATTTCTTAACTGCCATAAAGCCTAGATAGGGTCCTCCGAAGTTTAAGGGATTTCCTAAGGATTGTCCCTCTCCTACTGCTATATCAGCTCCATATTCTCCTGGTGTCTTCAATATTCCTAAGGATATAGGATCTACATTCATTATCATTAATGCCTTATTATTATGGGCTAACTCCACGGCATCGGTATAATCCTCTATTACCCCAAAGAAGTTTGGATTTTGTACTATTACTCCAAGGGTGTCCTTGTTTATAGTAGATTTTAGCTGTTCTAAATCTGTGGCTCCATCCTTTATATCTATCTCTTTTACTTGTACATCCTTACAGTCCATATAGGTTTTTAAAATTCGCCTAGTTTCTGGATGAACACTTTTAGAAACTACTATTGTATTTCCTTTTTGTTTATCTAGGGCTATTAGAGCTGCCTCTGCTGTGGCAGTGGGTCCATCATATAGGGAAGCATTTGAAACATCCATACCTGTTAAATTAGCTATCATTGTTTGAAATTCAAAGATTACCTGTAATGTTCCTTGATTAATTTCAGGCTGATAGGGTGTGTAGGATGTATAGAACTCACTTCTAAACATAAGGCGGGGTACTATTGAGGGTATATAGTGGTCATAGGCACCCGCTCCTAAGAAGCAAGGGTATTCATCTGTACTTATGTTTTTATTTGCCATGGTACTTACTTTCTTACTAACCTCTACTTCTGATAAGGGATGGTCTAGGTTTAAGCTTCTATTTAATGCAATGGATTTAGGTATATCTTCAAAAAGATCATCTATGCTGCTCTTACCTATAAAATCCAGCATCTTTTCTTCATCTTGCTTAGTATTTGGAATATAAGGAAACATTTTTATTCCTCCTCAGCACAATATGCTTGATATTCTTCTCCACTTAATAGCTCATCTAGCTCACTTTTATCGGTCATCTTAACTTTAATAATCCAGTTTTCATAGGCATCTTCATTTACTAGTTCCGGTTCATCCTCTAGTTCTTCATTAACCTCGATTATAGTTCCTCCTACAGGCATATATAAATCGGATACTGCCTTAACGGATTCTACAACTCCAAAGCTTTCCTCTGCATCAAACTCATCATCAATCTCTGGCAATTCCACATACACAATATCTCCCAACTCATGCTGTGCATAGTCAGAAATACCTATATAGGCTTCTTCTCCTTCTACTTTTACCCATTCGTGCTCCTTTGTGTAAAACAAATCATTTAATACCTTCATTTTTTTTCCTCCTTTTTATTTTTTATAAAATCTTCATTATCTTTTCCTACTTTGCTCTTTTATAAAAGCCCTTCTTTACGATTCTTGCCGGAAAAACTTTTTTTCTAATCTGTACTTCAATTTCTTGACCCATTGCACTGTATTTTTCTTCTATAAGTGCCAAGCCTATATTTTTTTTCAATGTTGGGGAAAGATATCCTGTGGTCACCTTCCCTATAGGGTTCCCCTCCTTTAGGATGGTGTATCCATGTCGAGGGATACCCTTTTGCATTTCAAATCCCACCAGCTTTCTTTTTAATCCCTCTTGCTTTTGTTTTTCTAGAACCTCTTTCCCTATAAAATCATCCTTGTCTAACTTAACAAAGTAGCCTAGTCCAGCTTCCAGGGGTGTAATATCCTTGTCAATTTCATTGCCATATAGGGGAAGACTTGCTTCAAATCTTAGGGTATCTCTTGCACCTAATCCAGCGGGCTTTAAACCATCATCCTTGCCTGCTGCAAGTATGCTTTCCCAAAGCTTTTCTATATCCCCATTGGCGCAGTAAATTTCAAAGCCATCCTCTCCTGTGTATCCAGTTCTGGAGACTATGCATTTTATATCCTGTATTCTTACTTCGGGGTTAAAATAAAAGAATTTAATAGTTGATAAATCCGTATCCGTTAATTTTTGTAATATTTCTTGAGCCTTAGGTCCCTGAAGGGCAAGCTGGGAATATTCATCTGATAAATTCTTCAACTCTAAATCATAATTATTTACATTTTTTAGCATCCATTCATAATCCTTCTGTGTATTGCTTGCATTAACCACTAAAAGGAAACGCTCGTGGTTATATTTGTAAACCAACAAATCATCAACAATACCCCCATCCTCATAGCATATGGGTGAATAGCTAATTTGATTATCCTTTAACTTGGAAATATCATTGGTAATTAGCCTTTGTATAAATTCAAAGGCATCCTTCCCAGCAATCTCAACTTCCCCCATATGGGATACATCAAACAATCCTGCATTATTTCTAACTGCTTCATGCTCACTGATAATGCCCTCATATTGGACAGGCAGTGCCCAGCCAGCAAAATCAATAATCTTACCTCCCAGCTCTTTATGGGCATTATAAAGCGCTGTTTTTTGTACATTTTCCATTGGAATTTCCCTCCTTGTAAGTTATTAGGGAACAGTTGCAAGGGAACAGTAAAAACTTTTCTTAGTTATCGGTTATCAGTTATCAGTTAAAGCTAGTTGCTAGTTGCTGGTTACTAGTCGATAGTAAAGTCAAAAGATTTAAGCTTTTAAGATTTTAGATTTTCTTTTCTAGCATCTGTTCCCTGATCTCTGTTCCCTGTTCCCTTATTTCTTATCTTTTCTTTCCCTTCTTTTTTCAATAACATTATGATATCTTTTCTTTTGCTTTTCTATTTTCTTGTAAATATATTTCTCAATCTCCTTATTATATTTAATCGAGAAGTATATTACTATAATGCTTATTACACCTATAATAATCCATATCGGCATTGATAAAGTAATATTTCCACTACCAACAAGGGTGGATACAAACAAGCCGGGGGCTCTTCCCACTATTACAAAAAATAAAAATATTGAAAGGTCCATTGCAGATATGCCAGCTAAAAGACAAAGGGCATCATCTGGGAAAAACGGCAGAAAGAATAATATAAATAATCCTATGGTGTATTTTTCTGATACCAGCTTATTATATTTTTCATATGCCCTTTTACCTATAATCTTTATGACCAAGGGTTTACCAAATTTCCTAGCTAAATAAAACGCCCCAAGAGATCCCAATAAAACCCCTAAAACATTTAATAAAAAACCCAAAACCACTCCGTAAATAGCACCTGCTGCTAGGGATGTTACCATCCCCGGTATGGGAGATATTATTACTTGAATAATCTGAATAATTATAATAATAATTGGTCCTAATATGCCAAAACCTATTATGTAGTCCTTTATTTCTTCTGGATTTGATGCTAACTCCTTAAGGTTATAATATAGACTGGGAAAGTTGGCTAGATAAAGTGCAATTATGATTAGTATTGCAATAGCTATAATAAAACCCTTTTTTTTCAAGTCCCTTCCCCCGCATTTCTAAAAAATTTCATTATATCTTATTATTAACTATTATTTCCCCTTTATTATGGTTTAAATAATTTATTTTCCTAATAAATTAAGGGTGAACTTTGTTCATAGTCATCGAGAAAAGGAACATTATTCACCCTAAAAATCATCTTTGCCGCTTTCAGCCTGAGCACCCTCCTGAATTCGGCAGGGGATATTCCCTTGCAAACCCTTTTTTAATAACATAGGATAGTATGACTTTCCTTAGATATTAAAGTGCCCTAAGACTCAAAAAGATTCTGTTTGTATTCTATATATTTATTTCTTAATTCATCTACCTTTTCATTCATTGTTATTTGTAAGTCTGAAGCTCTTTGATAATCTCCCCTATGAAGGGCTTCCCTTATGCTCCCTAAAATAGATAAATTTCCATTAGAGCTTTTCATAAGCTCTTGTCTTAAATGATTTATATACTTCCAGTGAGCTTCATCCAGATCATTTGCTGTATCTTCTCCATGCAGCTTTTTGCATTCACGAATTAATTCCATATTATCATAGAGAACACGACCTTCTAATTCATTGGTCCATCTATCTATAGTGCTGGCTATTACAGAATCAATAATATCCTGGGTCATTACTCCACCATTTAAAAGTATTTCCAGCCTATCCTTATACTTTGCTAAATTATTCACATTTTCCCAAGGTGTTGCAGGGTGAATACCGAATTTAGCATCTCTTTCTTCCTTTGTGAAATGCTCAAATACATTTAACTCACTTCGATAGGCACGATTTCTTTCTAGATAGAAACCCTCTTCTCCATCCTCCTTAGAAATTTCCCTCTCTAGCTCCTTATTGTTTTTTCCACTTTTAGCTGCTGCTAACATTCCATCTAACATGGCTTGGTAAATGGAAGAAATCACTAAATAGGTATTGGAAAAGGGATTTGGTGATCTTACTTCAAATCTGGTAGCTATTGGTTTTGGAATATCCCGTACCAATCCTACTAATACTGAGCGATTTCTTGAGGGTTCTTCTGGAGTATGTCCAAGGGAGGTTACAATACACACTGGAGCTTCAAAGCCAGGTTTTAGTCTATTGAAGGCATCAATGCTAGCAGTTATAAAGGGATTGACTATTTCATAATTTCTTAATATACCCATCAATGCTCCATAGCCTAAAACACTTAAATAGTCTTCCTCAGCTTCCATTGGTGCAAAGAGATTTTTATATTTTCCGTTTTTTAACTTAGCCACTACACCTAGATGGGTATGCTCTCCGCTGCCAGCTACTCCTTCAGTGGGCTTAGCCCTAAAGGTAACCTCTAATCCATATCTATGAAACATATCCACTATAAGTCGTCTTATAAATAATTCATTATCTGCTGTTTGAAGTGCATTTATGGTATATTTCCAATCAATTTCTAATTGTTCCATTACATGATTAGATCTTCCATCTACACCGATTTTGCTTCTTACTCCTCCTACTTCCTTGTGGCCCATTTCGGTCTTTAATCCGTATTTATCCATTTCCATTAATGTTTTTTCCAAGGCTGTACGGACTGTCCCCTGGGTTCTCTTCCAATATTGTTCCTTTAATGTTTGGGATGTACTGAGCTTTTCCACATTTGCTAAATCCTCTGGGCTTTTAACCCAAAATTCCAGCTCAGTTGCCGAGGTAAGCTCAATATCTGCAATTTTATCAATACTCTTAATTCCCATGTTTTCCAATAGATGGGGGTGATTTTTCAATAAATCCATTGTTGATTGTTTAAAATATTTAAAAGCTCTATCTAGAATGGCTCTGGAACCCACTCTTTTATTTTCATGGACTAGAAAGGATGGAATAACTAGTGTACCCACCGGCAAATTACTTTCTTCATCTAAAAGGTCATGATTATAATCCACCATCCAATTTACTTCTAAATCAGGGATAATATCTAATCGGGCATTATTTAAGGTGGCTATTTCATGAAGAACAACGCTTGAGCCGTCTGTTTGAATACCGAATTGTAAAAAATCCTCCATATCCTTTATAAATACATGTATTGGGATTTTTTCATCTGTAGCATTGCCTCCTAAATCAATTCCCATAAAGGAGACAAACTTCACCTCATCGTGCTCCTTAAATAATCTTCTAAGGGTTTCGCTACCATGCTCCTCGGGTGGTATTACATATAGTAATTCTTTCATTTGACCACTCCTTTTTTAATAACTACTTGGATTTTTAATGTTATCTATTATATATATCTTTAGTCAAATTTTCAATTAAAAGATTCAATTTCCTCATAAATATTCTCCACAAACTCCTGGGGGATATCTTTATCATGCCATATTTCATGTGCCCTAACCGCCTGCCCTACTAACATAAATAAACCATTGGCGGTTTTTACTCCTAGTCCTCTGGCATATTCTAAGAATAAAGTCTGGGAAGGATTATAATTTAAATCAACAGCCCATTGATAATTAGATATGACTTTTTTACCCACTGGCGATTCTTCAATAAGGGGATCCATGCCTAAGGGGGTGCAATTAATTATAATGTCCTGATTCTTTAATGTCTTAATTCCCTCATAGGATAAAACCCTAATATCTTGATATTTTAAACCAGCTGCCTCTACATATCGGCTTACTATGGTTATATCTGCTATATTATTATCCAGCAGAAATTGTAACACTGCCTTAGCTGCTCCTCCTGTGCCCAGAACAACCACTCTTTTATTTTTTATGGGCATATTATAATGTCGAACCAACCGCTCTAATCCATAATAGTCTGTATTGTAACCAATCTTTTTATCCCCTTTAATAAGAATGGTATTTACCGCACCGATTTTTTCTGCTTCCTTAGAAACCTGGTGAAGATATTTCATAACCTCAACCTTATAGGGAATGGTTACATTAACTCCCCTAATGTTTAGTGCCTTTAAACCACAAATGGCATCCTCCATATCCTCCCTTTCAACCTCAAACAGATGATAATAAGCATCTATATTAAGCTTGCTAAATATCAAGGAGTGAATTTGGGGAGAAAGACTATAATTTAATTTTTCTCCTATTAGACCATAAAGTTGTTTCATATTTTCACCTCCGGGGTTATATGGTAGATGGTATCAGGTATATGGTATCGGTAAAAGATTTTAAGTCATTTTCTGGTATCTGGTATCTGGTAACTGGTATCTGACTGATATCTAGCAACTAGAATCTATTCCCTTCTACCTTCTACCTTCTACCATCTACCTTCCCTTGCCATCTACCTTATACCTCATCCTGTATCTCCTTACTAATCCTCATTAGTTCCCTAAAGAACTCCTCCAGGGGTTTTTCAAAGGTTTTATCCTTTAAATAGTTTAGACTTTTAATTAACACCTCTTGCTCCCTTGATGAGTTTAAAACAGGTAGCTTATTTTTTCTCTTATACTGTCCTATTTTAACTACTGCATTCATCCGGGATTCAAATAATGCCACTAGCTGTCTATCTATTTCATCTATTTCTTCTCTTAACTTGGCTAGCTCATCCATGCCTTCCCCTCCTTTTCAATCAATAAATCCAAGATTACTAAAGCTGCTCCTGCCTCTACTACCGGTATTGCCCTTGGAAGGATACAGGGATCATGTCGACCTTGGATTTGTAATGAAGTCTCCTGCATTTTTCCCATATCAATAGTTCTTTGTTTTTGTCCTATGGAGGGGGTGGGTTTTATTGCTATATTAAATATTATAGGCATCCCATTGGATATCCCCCCGAGTATTCCTCCATTATTATTGGCCAGGGTCTTTATTTGTCCCTTTTCAATTATATATTCATCCTTGGCTTGACTGCCCTTTATCTTAGTAATGTCAAAGCCCCTGCCAAATTCTATTGCCTTTACAGCTGGAATGGAAAACATCATTTGGGATAGTCTGCTTTCTATAGAATCAAAGAAGGGTTCACCCATGCCCGGAGGTAAATTTATAATGGCAGTTTCTATTATTCCTCCTACCGAGTCTGATTCTTTTTTTGCTGTAGATATTATCTCCTTCATTTTTTTACCTTGATTTTCATCTAATACCGGAAAGTCTTTAATGTACAATTCCTTTAATAGTTCAAGTTCAACATTAAGTTCATCAAAGCTATCATCTTCTACATTAAGTATGCTTTTTATATGACTGCCTATAAAGATATTTTTCTTCATTAAAAGCTGCTTTGCTATAGCTCCTGCTAATACCAGGGGTGCAGTAAGTCTACCTGAAAAATGTCCCCCGCCCCTATAATCATTAAAGCCCTTATGTTTTATATAACCCGTATAATCCGCATGGCTAGGCCTCATTATATATCTTAAATCTTTATAATCCTTATGTTTATTATCCCTATTCATTATTATTGCACAAAGGGGGGAGCCTGTGGTTTTATTGTTAAAATAACCGCTTAGTATTTCAAAGTCATCCTCTTCATTTCTTTCTGAAGAAAAATCCTTTCCACCTGGAGATCTCCTTTGAAGTTCCTTATTTATTAGTTTTAAATCAAGGGTTAAACCTGCAGGGATGCCATTCATAGTTATTCCTATGGACCTTCCATGGGATTCTCCAAAAATAGAAATTACTATATTTTTACCCCATACTCCGCTCATTTATTCTACCTCCTAGTCTTGAAAAGTCTTGCCAAAAGCTTGGATAGGACTTTTTCACAGCATCACTATTGGTAATTATAACAGGCTTTGTGCATTTAATAGAGGCAATTGCCAATGCCATAGCTATTCTATGGTCATTCCAGCTATCTACCACGCCTCCCCTTAAAGCATCAACTCCCTGTATAATCAGTCCATCTTCTAATTCTCTTACCCTTCCTCCCAGCTTATTTAGCTCGGAAGCCAATGCCCATAAACGGTCTGATTCCTTAATACGCAGCCTTTGGGCATTTATTATATTTGTAGTGCCTTTAGTTAAAGCTCCTAATACTGCAAGGATAGGCACCAAATCAGGGCATTGGGAAGCATCTATGGTTATACCCTTTGTTGTGGATGCAATGGTTGTTACCCCCTGCTCTTCAACTATTATATTTCCTGCCATTTTCCTTATAAAATCTATTATTATCTTATCTCCCTGTAGGGAATTAATATTTAGATGGGTGGTTCTTATCTTCCCCCCTAGAATTCCTGCTGCAAACCAAAATGCAGATTGGGAGAAATCCCCCTCTACCCTATAGGACACTGGTTTAAATTTTTGATTTCCCCTAATATAAAATTCCTTATATTCTTCATTTTCTACTTCTATAGAGAACTTCTTTAACATTTCTAGGGTTAAATCAATATAGCCCTTTGATTCTAATGGGGTTGTGATAATGATTCGTGAGTCCCCCTTTAAAAGAGGAAGTGCAAGCATTAATCCAGTAATAAATTGGGAGCTGATATCTCCCGGCACCTTGTATATTCCTGGATGAAGTGTGCCATTAACGCTTAGGGGCAATCCTTTATTATTAGACTCATAGGGTATATCTTGATTTTTAAATATTTCAAAATAAGGATCCAATGGGCGCTTTACAAGTCTTCCCCTTCCCTTAAAGGTTAGTTTCTCCTTAGTTAATGTAGCTAAAGGAATAAGAAATCTCAGGGTGGATCCTGACTCACCACAATCAATAATATTTTTTATAGGCCTAAGATTTGGGTTTCCCCTTATGGTTAAGGTGTTTGTCTCCCCTTGGTCTTCTTTGGTATAAAGTATATTTATTCCTAAGGCTTCTAGTGCATTACAGGTGTCTAATATATCCTGGGATAGTAAAACATTTTTTATAGTATTTTCCCCTTCACAAAGTCCGCTACAAATAATAGCTCTATGACTTATGCTTTTTGAAGGCGGAATTCTAATCTCACCATTTAATATGCCAGGAATGATTTCAATAGTTTTCATAACTTCCTCCCCGCAAACCAGGGGGTATTGTCAAAAATCTTAGTACAAATTTCTGACAACCCTTGATTTTTAAGCATTTATATTAAATTATTATGCTCCCCCCCTTAAAAGGAACAAATAATTTTTATATTTATACAAAAATGGATGACAAATATCCATCTCTTGGTTATAATATCATCGTCCCTGACAACAAAATAACTAGAAAGGATTTGTCATCCATGTCAGATATTATAACTTATTTACTAAGCTTTATTCAAGTTCAAAATAACATTATTTTATATCTTTTATTTTGTATAGGTGCTATGAGAGCCTCTAAACAACCTGATGAGCCTATAGATAAGCCCTATCGTAAGCTTAATGTTGATGATATGCCCATCTTTGATAAGGTTAAAAAGTACGATTACAAAATTCTTTTAAAGAATCACATTGCTGATAAAGGTAAGGAACTTAAACCTGTTAATTCTAAAGTTCCCGTTCCTGAATCTATTTCATGTCCTTGCTGTGGTGCACCTTACATTTACATATACGACAACAATGGCGGCAGAGGTCAGTTTCTATGCAAGGTTTGTAATTCTACTTTTAACCGTAAAAACCACTTTTCTAAATCTATGATTTTAAGGTGTCCTCATTGCAATAAGGCTCTTGAATCTATTAAAGATCGTAAATTCTTTGTTGTTTACAAATGCAGGAATAATGATTGTTCCTTTTATATTAAAAATATTAATTCTTTATCAAAGAAGCAAAGAGATTTATTTGAAACTAATCCACATTCTTTTAAAATGCATTATATTTATAGAGCATTTAATATTAATTTTAAGCCTTTATCTAGGATTTCGCCTGTTAAAGGTACTGTTTCATTACCTAAAATCTACGCTTCCAATCATGTTCTGGGACTTGTGTTAACTTATTATGTCAACTATGGTCTTAGTGCCAGAAAGACTGCTGCTATCATGAAGGACATTCACCAAGTTGATATTTCTCATCAAACTGTTCTTAATTATGCCAATACTGTAAGTATCATTACTAAGCCTTTTGTTGACTTTTATCCTTATGAGCTTTCTGGCTCCGTCTGTGGTGATGAAACTTACATTAGAGTTAATGGTAAATGGCATTATATTTTCTTTTTCTTTGATGCTGTTAAGAAGATTATTCTTTCTTATCATGTATCTCCTAAACGTGATACTCCTTCAGCTATTGTAGCCATAGATGATGTTTTATCTAAGTTTAAGGCTATTCCTGAGAATCTTAATATCATTGTTGATGGTAACCCTATTTATCTCCTTGCTCAGCATTTCTTTGCTGGTAAAGATATTTTCTTTGATGTCTCTCAGGTTATTGGTCTTACTAATGAAGATCCTGTTTCTAAAGAGCTTCGTCCATTAAAGCAGATTATTGAAAGACTTAATCGTACTTTTAAGGGCAATTATAGGTCTTCTCATGGCTTTGGTACCCAGCATGGTTCTGTCACTTTTGTTACGCTCTTTGCTGTTTACTTTAATTTTTTAAGGCCCCATGCAGCACTTGAAACTAAAGTACCAGTTGTTATTCCTGAGCTTGAATCTATATCAAATATGCCCGCTAGGTGGATTAAATTAATACAGTTATCAGAAGAATTTGTGTCATCGTACTCAAGCTGATTCTTGTTTTTAGATTTCCTGAGCCCAGATATGTTAGCCACCGAAGGCTTGCCCTTGATAAAAATGTTTAAGAAAATGCTATAATGGACATTTCAAGGGCTTATTTGTGTTGCTTTGTTTTTGAGTTCCCTTCGCCCTTGTTAATTTTTACAAGCATTTTCTTATTTTTGTCAAGGGTGGCGGGAGATCCTCGATACATTTTTGATTATTTAGGTCTACTTTTTTGATTTTATTTTTTCATAGAACTTTTGACATTACC